>JADMIO011081418.1_pt1 | contig 80425 bp, 74 predicted proteins | sample 8958161 | NCBI WGS metagenome assembly JADMIO01 (sample SAMN16585339, study PRJNA669376) | soil metagenome | isolation source: Crop rotation soil | place: USA: Cullars Rotation, Alabama | collected 2011 | reverse complement strand
GACAACTTGTCCACGTGGAATTCTAAGCTTAGGATCCCAATGTGCTGGAAAGGTCGTTTCCGGTTTAATGGCTAAAACCTTACCCGACAAGCTCAATGTTATCTACATTTTGATTGCATTTTTCCTCGGCTCGGTGCTGGGCGACAGCACCGGATACTGGACCGGAAGATTTATGGGCAAAAGGCTTTTTAATCGGGAAGATTCATGGATTTTTAAGCCGAGTCGAGTAGAAAAGGCCAAGCAGTTTTTTGAAAAATACGGAGCTAAAACGATAATTTTAGCCAGATTTGTACCGATTGTCCGTACTTTTGCGCCAATTGTCATCGGAGCTTCGGAATTTCCCTACCTGAAATTTTTGACTTTTAGCCTGATCGGCGGCTTTTCATGGATCTTTTCAATGGTTTTAGCCGGATATTTTTTAGGTTCGGTGGTTGAAAATGCACTCGGTATCAAGCTCGAAGACCATATCGAAAAAGTCGTCATCATAGTCGTCTTTTTATCTCTCTTACCGCCACTCATCGAATTTTTAAAACATAAATACGGCAAGAAAGAAGAGTCAAGTTTGACTAACGAAGCTCAGTAACTTAAACTCTTAATTTACTTGACGGGGCGTGGCTCAGCCTGGTAGAGCGCACGGTTCGGGACCGTGAGGTCGCAAGTTCGAATCTTGCCGCCCCGATCAATAAAACAAAGGAAAAGACGGTATCAAAAACCGTCTTTTTTCTTTGTCACACCAAAATTCACACCAAATATGCTTAAAAATACTTTAATAATTCAATTTCAAAATCATCAATCTCGTCACCAAATGTGACAAGTGGCATAAAAATAGTGGTGATTAACCTCCCAACCAAGTCTTAAAAGATTTATTTGCTTTTCGCCACGTAATGATTTTAGGATCAACTAATTCCGGTGCATACTCAATAATTACGTCCAAGTCTTTGGCTTTGATTTGTCCAGTTTTTTTTCTGTATCTCACTTTATATATGTTAGTAATTGGCATTTCAACACAATTGATATAATCCAATGGCACGAGATCATTCGTCTCTATAATTCGAATGTTTATATTCCAAAACATAAATAATATTCCTTTAGGATAAGCATAAAATAAAAAATGATAAGACGGCAGTCAAAACATTTAAAATATATCAAAACCATACTCACAACGAAGGAGCTAATAAATTCGCCTCTTTCCTAATTCAACATGATTTTTTTATAGTCCTATTTAGTCTGCAAGTGCCCCAGGACCGTTTCAGACCTGCAAATCCATGCCAAGTATAGGAAGCCAGCTAAAACCGCCTTACCTAGCCTCTAATTTCGCGATTTACCGAAAAAGCTCAAGAGTGAGTATAAATATTCAATACAACTTTATCGACTGTCCCATTCACTCAGAATTCTGGATGCGTCATATGTAAAATGGCGCATCAATTTATCGAAAGTATCGAGTGCCTTATGGCGCGTTTCTGTAGAAATAAAGGACATTTTGTAGATTTGTAAGACTAATCTGACATAGAACTCGCCATCGCGAGAAGATTGATTGGCAGTATTTCGATTATTAAGAATCGTCTCAATGATAGCGAGCGACCACTCAGGCTCAAGATGCCCGTATTTCCATAAAAATCCTGCCAACTCCCGTTCCACATCGTCGGGAAATTTCGATGCAATGTAAAGTTCAATGAAAGGTTGCAAGTCAGTAAGTTGCGACTCATCAGCATTATAAAAAACACGACTCATTTTTCTTTTAACTTCTTTGTCAGAGTCACCAAGCATTGCCATTAAACCGTTGAGACAAACCTGTCTAGTAGTTATATCTTTTAGATTACTCCCATAAACATTGATCGCCCCACGCCGACAGGCAGCATTCTCACTTGTCTTTGCTTTCTCTGCTAATTTGCCTGCATGCATAGATGCTTCCGAGTCCTCTGAAACAGATTTATATAACGGGGCAAGACAAGCGAGTATAGCAGCATGTTCTTGCACCGATTCGTGTTCCGAGTTCATCGCTGCTTCGATGAATCTCCACATTCTGTCAAAATACGCCGGCGTCGCCCAGTGAATGAATTCAAGCGCATAGTATGTGAAAAGTAGGACGGGGCTTCGATTGATTAGATTCTCGAACAACGAGACGCATCTTTCCGAATCCTCATGGAACATATACAAAAGTTCTTCAATGACTCCAGCCTTAAGTGCGTCCGTTCCATTAGCAGCAGTAAATTCTAATAATTCCCATTTTCGTTGTTTCGAAATCGCATTATTGCGTGCATCCAATATGCGCATCACGATTCTGAAAAAGGCGCCACGATCTGAATTTAGATAACTTATATATGGACTGCTATTAAGCGTGTCATATTTTTGTTTGTTTACCCCCCTCTCTTCACGTCGCCACGATTCTTCGTCTTCACCCGCTTCTCCACGCGCTCCTGTTTCCAAATTATCGAGCAGATCATCTGGGAAATTCTCCTTAACCCGCTTTTCTAATGCCTGGGCAGTTGCACGGGCGGTTTTTTCATTTTCGACGGCTGAAAATCGGCGCACAATTTCAAATAATTTTTCGCTATTTACTGTCGAGTCTGCCAAACCATTGACGAGTGCGGAAATATATGCAGGCTCAGTATCGAGTGGCATTTGCATTGCCAAAACGTAAAATCTTTCGGGATATTCCTTAGTTTTTTGCGATAACACAGAACTTAATTGTTCTGCGCCACCTTTCAAGGGTTCTTTATGTGCTACGCCCTTGCTGTATTTTCTAAAAGCGGCAAGCCAAGCAGTATTAGACATTTTTTCAATCGAATTGCCAGAAATTGGCGGTTTGACGGAACCAAATTCAATTAACCTAATTCTCTCTGAAATCTTTTGATTTGGGAATTTACGATTTAACTCAGCTAGATAATTTTTTCCGTCTGTCGTTAATTTTTCTGGTAAGAAGCTGCTCATTAAGTAAAATTGCTGAAGAAAACAGTATCGAGGATATTTTTTATAAGGAAATCCAATGAATTTTTGTAAAAACAAAACGGCGGCTTCAAGTTTTCCTGACTGTTCCTGAGTTAAATGTGGAACGATAGCTTTAATCAGTTGACGAGAATTAAATACTTCATCTGCGCCCAGTGTCAACCGTCGCGCATCCGTAATAAGAAATTCCAAGGCTTCAACTGCATAGTCTTCTGGGACTTGCTCGAATGTTTGCGCTAGCAAACGTTGTGCAGTAGCGTAATGCAGAGCCACTAATCTTTTTGAGAATCCTAAGAAAGTTTGACGGTCAGTTTTGGCAATGTTAATTAACGCCGTGCGAAAAGATTTGATGACTTGCCGTAAAACGACATCCACAGTGTAATCGAAACCTGACGAAAGCAAATCCGAGCGAAAGAAAAAACTATCCTCGTCCGGTTCTTTCGACAAGTTCAAAACACTTTCAAGCCACGGAAGCATTTCGTGTAAGAAATACTCTGATTCGGTTTCAGCAACTTTCTGCATAACCTCAACTAGTGAGCTTCCGTTTAAATGCTCCAAATCAGACCGTAAAGAAATTAACCCATGACGATCATCTTGTTTTTCGATTCCTTCAATTTCTTTTTCGAAAGCATTTTTGACCATTCGGCAGACGGCTTTCGCATCCAGTTCAGCAATTTTGTTAAGCTCGTAAAAATCGCGCTTCTCCGCCTCTGGCATCAAATAAAAAACTTCTTCAAAAAACTCTATTTGCACTTTATGCCAGTCTTTGACATTCCAAAATAGACTTCGAATTCGTTTGTTCCAAACTTCGCTACGATCTAAAAAAGGGCGCAACATTTCGATTATTGAGTTTGGCTCACGATCAAAAATATAGGCCAAAAATGGAAATACTTCGCCATCAATTTTTGCATCGTCGCCGGAGTCGAGCGCACGAACAAATCCAGGCTTTAGATATTTGAACCAGCCGACATTGCCGCGCATAAACCATTGCAACCTTTCTCCATCAGCAGACCGTAAGAATCGTTGAGCGATAAGCCACTCTTCCTCAGTGGGCGTGGGTAACGCACCGAACCAGCGCAGAACATGGTCACGCAGGTGAAAACGGATTTCGGTTGAATTTAAAAAACTGTGCAGTTCTCTTAGGTAGTCTGCTTGACTAACTCCCCGCCAATAATTAAGAACTTGAAGGATTTGGGAACGAACAAACAAGCCTTGTTCACCTGTTTTCACCGTTTCATAAAGTGATGCGCCGCTTTCGACAAAATTTTTGGCGTAACAGTAATCGAAAAAAGTTTGGTGTAGAAGATTCCAATTGTTTTTGTCAGGAATTAAAATGGCCTGACTCGCTAACCATTGTGCTGACGCTGTTAGTTCCTCATCGTTAATTGAAATGATAAACGACTTAGGAACGGAAACCTCCTGCTTCAAATCCATTCGCTCTGCGATTAGCTGCAAGACTCGCTCGCGAGAAGCGGTTTTCGGAGCCCGAGAATCATCCTTGCAAACGACGTAACGCCAAAGTGCCGCATATAAATCTTGCAAACTGTTCAAGCCTCGCAGTTTTTCTGGTAAATCATTCACAACTTGGATTTGCATTTCAGCCACAATCCGACAGAATAAGTCCAAATGCAACGGGGTTTGCAAAAGTGTTTGTGTCGCTGGTTCGAGATTCTCATATTGAATCCCGATTTGTTCCAATACAGCTTTTATTTCGTCTTTAGTCAGCGAAGCCAATCTAAAATTTTTATTGACTGGCAAATTTGCTAAACGCGGATCGTTGTTAAAATCGAACGTGCGACAGGAAAGGATTATTTTGACGTTAGGAATCAATCTCGCCTGTGCTACAAGTTCGAGCAAAACATCCAAAGTCACCTGGTCATGTGCCAGTGAAAGTGAAAGAGCATCAATTTGATCAATTAGCAAAACAACTCTTTCGGCTGTTGCTAAGCGGTCTAAAATACGTTCAACGCGGTCAGGTAAATTAAGCCGTTCTTGCAAATCACGAGCATTGGCAATTCCAGAAAGCACATCTGCTTTTAACGAAAGAGTAATAATATTTGCACTTTCTAATCCTAAAAGAACATCTTGGGCAACGACTGTTTTTCCCATTCCAGCTTGATCAAGTAACACAGCAAAATTGTTCTCGAATATCTCACCTTGAGTCCATTGAACAATTTCCGCGGTTATTCCACGTTCAAGATGAATCTTAGTTGTGCCGAAATTATTTTTATAACCTTTCAATGTTGCACCAGACATTTTAACTGTCTGGCGTAGTGTTTCAACTGATGGTTGAGCGGCTATTTCAACACTAGTTTCGGAAAGTTCTAAGCATAGTTGTTCCCTAGTAAAAGTTCCTTTGCGTCGAGCTTCACCACCAACCTTATCACGCAAGAGGCTAAAAATTTCTGACTGACTTCGGTTACTAAGAGGAATATGGCGAGTGACTTCATAATCCTCAATATATTTCAGAGTATAAATTTCAACCTCAATATGCTTTAGCAAGGACAATAAATAATTATCGTTTTCGTCGAAATCATCGTCCGCCTTCTCACTCGTTTTACCGCCAAATAAAAGGCTTTTTAGCCTTCTAACGATTTTTTTCTGTGGCTCGACCAAACGCCCATAAAATTCACTTGCGTTTTCGCTCGTTGAAGCACGGGTGCAAATCTCCCGTAGAGCGTGAAATTCATTCTGAACAGTTCCAACAACAAGCATCAATCTGTCTTCGCCCATTTTGAAATCCGATGAGTCGAACTGATTTTTGAAGTCACGCCAAAGTTTCTGCCACGCTTCATCATTTTCGCGGACATTTTCCTTTGCTTGGATAAAGAGTTTGTGCTCGTCGGCATACGTTACAACAGTGTCATCTACTTCTTCAGGAGCTTCGGCACGAACGGAAATAATATGTTCACGTGGAAGTCGCTCGGACGGATCAATCAGTCTGCCGAGGTAAAGTGCCGAAATTGAGTTTTGATAATAAATGCCTGACTGTGTAGTTGAGCCTCCGCGTTCCATATCTGGTTTGTCTTCTCCTTAGTCTGCTGGGGAGTCGTCGCCCTTTACTAAATCGTTAAAAGTAAAATTCCCGGGATAACGGCTCCATTTGAAATGATACGCATCCAAGCGATTGTCAGTAGCGATTTGGAAGTCGTCAACCCTTTGTGCCTGCGGATCGGCAACCGCCACCCAACGTAAATTTTCCGCACGCAAACCACGTATTATTAAACCTGCACTGACGCGATATTGCGGATAATAACCAGTTACAGCATTCCGCTCACCCCACGCTGGTTCTTCTTTAATTTTTGATTTTTTGTCTGACATCGTTAATCTGCATTTTCAACTTGATTTAATAGACTCACCTTTAGTGAAATTATAAAGAGTATTAACTGAATTATTAAATCATTGCTACAAACTAACCTATAGATTTATCCATACATTTTTTTCGCAATGAAAAGCTCAAAGTTAAATTAGGAAATGTTTTTTGAGAAGTATTTTATGTCTGGTGAATTCATTTGAATTGAACCGTTTTTGCAGTAAATCCAGGTTTACAATTATATATAATTTTTTATAGCAAAATGTTACCTATACTTTTGGAGATAAAGCGTTTTTGATTATTAACTAATCGAATTTCAACAATATTCTTTTGAGAAAAAGTTTAATAGGAGCAAGTCGAAAAATATTCGAGGATGTTGATAGTAACGAAAAATGGATTTTCAAGGTTTCCTAAAATTTTTTCGGCTAAATATTTGTATTTTTAAGAAGGAAAAATCCCGCAACTTGGGGTCGCGAGTAAAGTGCCTAATAGATGAGCCTCTATTTGGCATATACCCCCATCCAGGAATAACTTTTACCAAAAATTCCTAATAAAGGTCTTTGCTTCAAAAGGATGATAAAAGTGTGTCAAATTCAGGTCAGATGTGGGCGTTGCTGCTAAAGCCTGTTCAGTTTCAATATTGCTGAAGGCTGTCTCAAAACCTCTTTGTTTAATTCTGCAAATGTTCAGGCAATTCCAGTTTGTCATCACAAATCACTTCCATTGAAATCCCGGCTACCCGCGCATATGCCAGTATAATAAGTATTGTTGGAACGCGCTCACCGATTTCATATAGAGCCACATACGCTTTGTGTAATTTTGCCCCTTGTTTTTCCAAAGCCTTCGTCATTTCTTCCTGAGTCATCCCTAAAGAAGTCCGAATATGTTTTAACTTTTCTGCCATCCTTTGAGGCTGTTCGGCTTTTCCGCGTCCCATCACAAACACCTCGATTGATGGGATTTGATAAATATTTCATATTGACTTCTATTTAGAAGGAGATTGATAATGTTTAAGCACCACGCCCGATTTTTTGTGAATCGGGTGGATTGCAGAATCAATCGCTATTACTCCCTAATGATGTCAATGGTTATTCCTGATTTGTCAAAGAGTTATTGGGCGCAAAGGGATTTTATCACGAAAAATTGCAGAGGAATAATATGGTTTCTTGGGCATTTCTTTTATTTGCTAATCAAGACCCTTGTGCTGCTGCAATTGCAGCGGCAATACTTTCCATTCTCTTATCAATAGGCACTGCCTTGTATCGAAAATTTAAAGCTTCAAAGTTATTAAGCAAACGTCTGGATTATTCCTACCCTGAGTTATCGAACAATTATGAATTGTGGAGTAAATATGTAAATCCATTCTTGGAAGAATCAAAAAGACTTAATCAGGAAGAATTTAATAAAACTACCCAGGATACGAAAATTAACTTGTTAATGACCGTAGATTGAGAAGTAAAACTTTGCAAAACCAAAGGAAAGATTTTTATGAAACATCAAATTGTCTTTGTATTTCTGTTGATTTGCGGCTTTTGTATGACTGTCTTGGCTCAAACTCAAGCGGTTGTTACCAGTAAAATTGCCCAGTTTCGCACTCGATCCACTAAATCTGCCAAAATCATTCTAACGGTCAAAAAAGGCGCAAAGTTTAAGTTGGAGGATACCAGAAATATGAATGGCTGGTATTATGTCTCAGTTCTTAACGGGAACCAAAAAGGATGGATTGAAGCTGCCAGCGTTAAAATTTTAGATAGTTCTGATGAAGTGGATTTCTCCATATTGGATGACGACATCATTTTAGACGAGTTAATCAAGGAAGATGAGCGTTGGAAAATTATCAGGGAGGATGATAAATCGGTGTTCCTGGTTGACACCTATACTTTGAAAGAACAATGGGGAGTGCGAATCGTCTGGATTAAATATGTCCCCAAGAATACCCCTGTTAAAAGAATTGCTTATTCATTAGAACTTAACCATTACAATTGCCCCGCCAGAACGACGCAAATTCAAAGTATTACTTATTACAACTCAAAATATGAATTACTGAGAACCGACGATTCAGCCCAGGAATTAGTCAACATTATTCCTTCATCAGTAGGAGAAGTTCTTTTTCTAAGGATTTGTTCTTGGAAGCTAAAATAGCAATAAAGTTAAGGCATAAACATACTCCACTCAGTAAAGCAATATTGGTAATCCATTACCTGCTGGAAATCACTTTAACTACATTTTCTTTTACAAAGAAGCACTTTTAGGTTAGATAACTACTTTTTACTCTGCCAAATATACTTATGTCCAAATTTCAGGTGACGAAATCAAGCCGTCAGAAGGCTTCTAATTCTTAAATCCTACAAGCGGGTAGGGTTTTAGAATAAAAATCGCTCCTAGGGCATTATAATGCCAAAGATGGCACATTGTGCCAGAGCTAATACGACTTATTACTGGGATATGAGCAATTTTGGTAAAGGTTGGTCAAATCAATTTTGAAAACCTTCAAGGTGTTTGCTGCGCTACATTATTTTTATCTGTTAATTTGGAAAAGTCTAACTTTGAAAGGAACGGTTTAGTTTTTTTAGAACTTTTGTTAAAAGGTTTTGAATGAAGAATTTTACATTGCATCATAACTTCAACAAGTCAAAAAACAATAGTTTTTTGACACCCAAAATCTTTATTCCAAAATCACGGTAAATATTGTGTTTAACAAACCAAATTTTCAAGGGGTTTTTTGACACCCGACAATTTGAATTGAAAATCCAATAAATTTATTGGATTTTCAATTCTAAGAATCTTACGGAACTGATTGCCGGTAAATTGGTAGTCGGAAGCTATTCCGTTACTCGATTACGCAGTACTTCTTCCGACTACATTTCTTATTTGTTTGATGGGCTGTGCTCGCCTTTCAGTTTATTCGCATAATCAATTACAAAATCCTTCATTTTTCCATGTCCCCAACGGGTATAGAAATCGTAATTCAGCATTTCCTGATAAGCTTTATCAAAGTCCCAATGGTATTTGGTCATCCGATAAACCGCCCCCGTGACTCCTGCTCGATGTCTTCCACCCTTGCAATGCACAAAAACTGTTCCATTCGCCGGGTTATTGATCTCTTTCAAAAAAGCATTGATGCTTTCCGGTTTCGGATACGAAGAGCTGCTCATCGGAATATGGATATATTTCATTCCGAGAGCTTCAACCGTCGCTTGTTCATAACTTTCCGGGTCGTTTCGTAAATTAATTACAGTTTTTACACCCAAGGCAGACAAAGCCTGAAACTCGTCTTTTTTAGGCTGACCGCCCCGGTAATAGTGCGCATCCATTTGTCCAAAATTATCTATAGCAATGTTTGGAAAACTTTTACTCGGTTGAGTTTGGGCTGAAACCAAGCTTGCTAATCCGACCATTAAGGCTAAGAAAAGCCCCAAGAAATTTCTATCTTTTTTCATAACTTCCCCTTTTTCGAACTACCTTTGAAGAATTCAATTCTTTACACTGAAGACTTGATTTCTTAAATGTATGAACAATTATGGCACTTCAAAGATAAACAGAAGGTAAATAGCATCTCTTTTACTACTTACAACTTTTCTTTCTTTTTCCACCAGATAATCGAAATGACCGAATTAAAATTTGTAAGGGGTATTCGTTAATCCTGCATTTACCTTTTGTTATCTACAATGACCTCTTTACTAACCGGAAAGAAGATGGGTCAAGACAAAGAAACATCGGAAAGATTGCAGCGGTATTTAACTCAATACCATCATAAATATCCGAAAGTGTGGAAACTGCTTGATAAATTTCGCGCGCAAAGAGATCTTTCTGAAGAAGATAATTGGAAGAATTGGTGTTTTTGTCCACTCGAAGTTATTTATTCCATTATTTCTCATATAGCGGTTAATTCGATAAATGTTTCCTTGGATGTTGGCATCTTAGGCGGGCTTGCCGGTTGGAGGGCCACACAAGGAATCTACCGTTTTGACAAAACTGTCTTTGAAGCAGTTTGGCAAACAAAACTTTCAGGCAATCTGCCGATTGAGATTCTTTATCACCTGCCGGAATGGTGTTTATATGTCGAAACGCCCAATAAAACGGTAGAAAATATTAAATTAAACGGTTTCTTTGTCTATCTCAATCGCAATCAGTCCAATCACCGGGATGAGCTTCGCTTTATCTTTGATACGGAAGATCAACTTTTCTGTATCCCAATTTACTTATCAAAATCAACTATTCTTGAATCGTTAGAAACGGTGTTGCTTGATGCCGCCTTTCAGGGAGAAAAAATTGGAATTGATCCGTTCCGTCACAGGGATACTCTCTATGAGGTTCAATCATTAATTGAACCGTTGATCTCATTAACTCTTTATCTTTGTTCGCAGATATCGGAAATTAATGAATTTGAAAATCGTCTGCCAATAAATTATAACTTGAAGCATAAACGAATCTTTCCACCGAAAAAACCGCAGGTCTGGAATGTGTCTTATCGTTTAGGCTCTGCCCTGAGACAAACTCTCAACGAACAAACAACCGAAAAAACCTCCGGCAGCGAGCGAAATCGACCACGGCCGCATATTCGTCGTGCTCATTGGCATGGATTCTGGAAAGGCGAGAAAGGTCAGCAGAAATTTGAATTAAAATGGCTGCCTCCCATTTCGGTGAACGTTAGCCCTGATCATCCGGTTATTCCAACCATCAAAAATATAGTATAAATACATTTTATAATGAAGTTTTTTATGATTATGCAAATAGCTTAATTGACTTGGTTGATTCCAAAGGTATGACTTTTTAGCGTCACCCAAAAGCTCTGTCTTAACCTTTGATCCAAACAGTAAAAAACGTGTGCTTTGTTCTCACATCAAACACACGTTTTCTCTTTCTTAGCTGACTTTCTTTGATTTTTATTTTTGAATGGTTTGAACCGCCTTCTGAGTGCCCCCGCCCTGAGCTCGGCTCGCGATCAATTTGTTTGAATAATCTTCGACAAAAGTCTTGAATTTGCCGTGGAAAAGATCGGTCGAGAAACGATAATTCAGCATTTCCTGGTAGGTCTGGTCATAATTCCAGCCGTATTTGCTCATTCGGTAAGCAGCGCCGACGACTCCGGTGCGATGCACTCCTCCTTTGCAATGCGCAAAAAATGTTCCCGTCTGAGGATCATTCGCTAGTTTCAAAAAAGCTTCGATATGTTCGGCTTTCGGGTAACCGGTACCGCCCATCGGAATATTGATGTATTTCATTCCCAAGGCTTCAACCGTGCTTTTTTCATCTTTTTGCGGACTACTTTGCAAATCAATGACGGTTTTGATTCCTAAATCTTTTAGTTCCTGGAATTGGTTCTTTTTTGGTTGAGCCCCACGGTAGAAATGATCATCCATCTGACCGAAATTTTCGATCGTCACATTCGAAAAACTTTTGGGTGAGGTTTGAGCAAAACCAAGGGTGGCGGCACTTAAAACTATTAACAGAGCAGCAGCATACGAGCTGAAAATTCTTTTGATCATATTTGTTTACTTCCTTATACCTGACAAAAAATACTTCTGCGGATTTTTAACTGATTTTGATTTTTTCTAACTAAGGGGGAAGTACCAAACTGTTTTTGTTGGTAACGGATTATTTGAGGGAGGGAATAAAAAAAAAGTTGCTAATTATTTTCACAAAAATTCACATCAATGCAAACTATTTATTAACGTTTCAAACTTATATTTACTAACCAATCTTATAAATATGTGGTTAGCGGTTCTATGAAAATATATAGTGGGACTGTAGCGAATTGTTATTCTTTCAACAAACTTTTCCGTTATCTATCGGGGATTGGTTATCGACCAAAACACCCACTTCATATTTTCAATTTAACAAAAGAAAAATTAACAGAAGATTAACAGGGAGTAAGGGGCGTGGACGACCCTTAGCCGAAGCAACTTTTATGAGGAGTAGAATGTCTCATTTTTAAAAGTCTAAAAGGATAGGTGAATAAGCATATCGTTGCCTAAAACTGAATTAGCCGTTGAGAAAAAAGTATCGGTGCGAAATATCAACGGCGATTAAGGGTAGGCATCGACAAAAGGAAAGTTCCAAAGTCGGTGCAGGTAATTAATGGTGATTGAAGGGTATCCTCGGAAAGTAACTTAATGTTTGTCCCGGTATCGCCGCCCCTTCTTTTTCAATTGCTGCCGGTTGTTCCAATACTTCCAGCGCCACCGAATACCCAACGGTTGCGGCGTCGGATGAAAGCCCAAAAAATTCGTGACTCTTAGCTTGCAATAATAAAGCGAAAATAAAATTAATTTCATTTTCCCAAACTCAAAAATGGAAAAAGGCTGCCCAGTTAATAATCTGCGGCAGCCCTTTGGCTCAAGATTCCAACTTTATTAATGATTTACGCTGGTGGCGGTGTTGTTAACAACTGATTTGGATGGCTGAGTTTTCAATTTGGCGGCATAATCAACCACAAAATCTTTCATTTTCCCATACCCTCCGCTGGTGTAAAAATCGTAATTCAACATTTCCTGGTAAGCTTTGTCATAATCCCAACCATATTTGGTCATTCGATAAGCTGCAGCAGTAACTCCGGTCCGATGCCTTCCGCCCTTGCAATGAACATACATTGTGCCGTTTGCCGGGTCATTGATCTCTTTCAAAAAGGCTCCAATAGTTTCCGGTTTCGGGTACTCGTGGCTGCTCATCGGGATATTGATATACTTCATCCCGAGAGCTTCGGCGGCTGATTTTTCGTATTTGGTCGGACTTTCCTGCAAATCGATAATCGTTTTTACTCCCAAAGCCGCCAGAGCCTGATAATCCTCTTTTTTAGGCTGAGCGCCCCGATAATAGTGTTCATCCATTTGGCCAAAATTTTCAATTTTGACATTTTGGATGTTTCCCGGGGAGGTTTGAGCAAAACTGATGGCAGAAGCACTCAGAACTAAAACTAAGGCGGCGGCATACGAGCTGAAAATTCTTTTAATCATATTTTTCTTTTTCCTTAAACTTGGCAAATAACTTTTGCGAATTTCGATTATGGTTTTGAATTATTCAGGGGGGCGATCCCAACCGTTTTGTTGGTGACAGATAATTAGAGGAGAGAATTGATAAAAAGGTTGTCAATTATTTTTTAAAATTTCACATTAATGAAAACCACATTTAAGATGTAATACGTATGTGTTTGCTTATCATATCCACACAAGAAAGGATAGCAATATTATGAAATTAAACAATTAGATTTTGTAACGAATCGTTACTCTTCCAACAAACTTTTCCGTTATCTATCCGGGACTGGTTCTTGACCAAAACACCCGCTTCATATTTTTAATTTAGCAAAAGAAAAATTAACAGAAGATTAACAATATAGCAGTGATTGTTGATGGGCTTCATCCGATTAAGACAAAAAATTTCAACTTTCAAATAAATCTGCCTGTTAATTTTCTATTTATATTTTTCTGCCTATTATTAGCTGACTGGAAACTGTTTCGAAATTAGAAAAAGGATTAGTTTTCGAACAGTAAATCAAAAGCTAATAACATTTAAATCCAATTTATGAGAATTCTTCTGGCTGAAGATGACAAGCGAATCGCCAATTTTGTTTCCAAGGGGTTGCGCGAAAATGCTTATGCTGTTGACGTTGCAACCGATGGTGAAAACGCACTTTATCAGGCGGCAATCAATTCCTACGATGTTATTATTCTCGATGTGATGATGCCTTTGAAGGACGGGTTTGAGGTCTGCCGTGAACTGCGAAAAGAAGGCATTCAAACGCCGATCTTGATGCTCACGGCTCGCCGCGCGGTTGATGACCTCATCACGGGGCTTGATCTGGGAGCAGATGATTATCTGGTCAAACCATTTAAGTTCGGGGAGCTATTGGCCCGGCTTCGTGCTCTTCTGAGAAGAAGACCCGAGATCCATCCCTCAAAAATTGTCATTGCCGATTTGGAGATAGACACTGCCGCCCAGAAAGTTTGGCGAGCCGGAAATGAGATCGGGTTGACGAACAAAGAATATTCCTTGCTGGAATATCTGGCGAGGGAAAAAGGAAAAGTGGTTAGTCGGGCTGAGATTGCCGAACATGTCTGGGATGAAAATTTTGATGTTTTTTCCTATCTGATTGAAGTTTATATCAATCGGCTCCGAACCAAAATGGATGAAGGTTACGCCCGGAAACTGATTCATACCCGGCGCGGCGCAGGTTATATTTTGGAGGATTATGCTTAATTCGGTCAGAATTAAATTAACCGTGTTATATGTCAGTGCTTTGGCTCTGATTCTAATTGCTTTCGCTACTTTTTCTTATTTTCGTGTGATGCGAGTCTTAAGCGAGGAATCCGATGAAAATATCGAATCGGTGACGATGAACGTCAAGACCTCGATTGAGAATGAGGTAAAGGAAAATAAAGGACATCAAGATCTTGAGACAGTTATTCAGGAAGATATTCGAGAGTCCCGCTTTGAGGATTTTAATTTTGCAGTTTTTGACAACCATAACCGAAGAATTGACGAACCCCTCCCTAAAGAAGACCTCAATAACACCCTGTTAAACTTAAATAATTCGGCACCGGATTTCATGACCATCACGATTGGAAAAAAATGGATGCGTATTCACTCGGTTCCCTTGAAGATCGAAGGGCAAAATTACCGTTTGTTTGCTGCTTATTCTTTACAGGGTCAGAAAAGATTTTTGGGACGCCTCCAGTCGATTTATCTGGTGACTATCCCACTGGCACTGATCCTGACCGGTTTGGCCGGTTATTTCCTCGCCCGGAAATCGCTGGCACCGGTTTTGGAAATGAGCCAACTGGCGGAGAAGATCAGTGCTACGAATCTGAACGAACGGCTTCCGGTCAAAAACGAAAAGGACGAATTCGGCCATCTGGCGCGGGTCATCAATGCGCTGCTTTTACGACTAGAGAAGTCATTTGAACAGCAGCGCCGGTTTATGGCGGATGCCTCACACGAACTTGGCACACCATTGGCCATTGTTTGCGGCGAAGCAGAAGTTACCTTGTCCAAAAAAGATCGCCCCAACCGGGAACTGCGCGAGTCAATGGGGGTCATTCTCCACGAAGGCGAACGCCTGACGAAAATCGTCGAAGATTTATTTACGCTGGCCAGTGCCGATTCCGGGCAGCTCAAAACCCGCTTTACTAAAATTTATCTGGATGTACTATTGAAGGATTGTGTCCGGGCGGTTCAGGTATTGGCTCAAAAAAGAAATATTTCTCTCGATCTGAGCATTCTTGAAGAAATGCCGCTGAGCGGTGATGATCAGCTCCTGCGTCGGCTTTTTCTTAATCTACTCGATAATGCCATCAAATATAACCGAGAAGGCGGGAAAATATTCGTGAGCGGAGAAAAAAACTCTGATGATTATAAAATACAAATCGCCGACACCGGAATCGGAATCCCGGATTGGGAACAAGCAGAGGTTTTTGGACGATTTTACCGCGCGGATAAAGCCCGCAGTCGTTCGGATGATACAGTCACGAGCGGTTCCGGCCTTGGACTTTCGATTGCTCAATGGATCGCCGAACAACATCACGGACTGATCGAAATTGTCTCTTCCAATCAGCAGGGCAGTATTTTCGCGGTTCGGTTCCCGCTCAATTAGAAAGAGACGCGGTCAAATTAGGAGTCAGAAATTATGGATTGGTCGATTTATGCTTTGCTTTCCGCCATTTTTGCCGGACTTGTCGCCATTTTCGGCAAAGTCGGTGTTCGCGAGGTGGATTCGACACTGGCCACGATGGTACGTTCGATCATTATGGCCTTGACCCTGATCGCCATCGTGCTGGTCAAGACCTTTAACCAAAGCGAGTCCGTTAATCTCGATAAGCTCCGGGAAGTTTCAGGGAAGACATGGCTTTTTATTACCCTGGCGGGAATTTCCGGAGCGGTTTCCTGGCTCTTTTATTTTCGGGCTTTGCAGCTCGGTGACGCTTCGCAAATTGCGCCGATCGATCGTTTAAGCGTCCTTTTCGTGATTATTTTGGGGTCTTATTTCTGGGAGAAAAATTAACCTGGAGCATCGCTCTCGGCGGAGTTCTGGTCCTGGCGGGTTCGATTATTATTGTCCGTGGATAATTAAGAGAAGTCGCTCAAGCGTTTATGTTCTATTTACTTCCGGAAGGGTAAGCTTAATTTCGAATCTGTTTTCAGCAGAATTTAAGAAATAAATATTAGGAGTAAAAACATGAAATTTAGGAATTATTTAGAGGGACTTGGTGTTTCATTGTTACTTTTGACCTTGGTCATGGTAGGTTCAGCCATTTCGACGACGGCCCAGGAAAGCAGCAAAGATACCAAGCAGGCGAAACTCGCCAGACAGGCGAAGATCACCTCGGAACAAGCGCGTGAGATCGCCCAAGCGAAAGAACCGAACGGAAAGATCGAAGAAATGGAGCTCGAAAAGGAACACGGTAAATTGGTCTATTCATTCGATATCCGTAACCAGAAAGGGACCATTACCGAAGTGCAGGTGGATGCCAAAACCGGAAAGGTCGTGAGTGTCGAAGAAGAGGATAAAAAAGCTGAAGAAAAAGAAAAGCGGGAAGACGCTAAAGAAAAGAAGAAAAAGCCTTGATCCCGGATTCGGTCACCTCTTGATTGAGATCATTTGTTGATTTAATTTGAAAAAGCAATGAGATGAGAGCTAATTGGCTACTGGTTTAACCGAACCCGAGATCATCGTGACGTGGTATAGCGCCTTTGATCCGGCGCCGGAAGCGGGAGATACTATTATCCCTCGCAACTACGGTCGAGACACCTACACTTTCGGAGTTAATTTAAGTGTGGCGAATAAGATTGGTTTCGGTAGAAAGGAGGGAAAAGGAGGAGGCGACCAGGATGATGACGATGAAACTCCTTATAAATTGGAGTTTTCCATCCAGGTCAGGAATCTTTTCAACCGGACCAATAGGGGAACCCCGATCGGCAATCTGCGGTCCTATTTTTCGGAGAGTCGGTTCCGACCGCTGGAAATTTTGGCGGTGGCGGGGGCAATTCAACCGCCGGCAACCGCCGCATCAGATTTGAAATTCAATTTAGTTTTTAAACAAATACAACATTAAATGTTGATTTGATTCCAGGAGAACTCAATGACAAAGATAATTAAACAAACATTTTTAGGCTTTTTTATCGCTATCTGCGGCTTGATGACGGGCTATGCACAAACGCCCGCAAAAATTTCAAGCGGTTATCACCTGCTGAAAAAGATCGAGGTCGGCGGTGAAGGCGGATGGGATTATCTGATCGCCGATAGTGAAAATCACCGGCTTTATGTCTCACACGCGACGAAAGTGGTGGTCATCGATACCGAAACCGACCAGGTAATTGGAGAAATTCCGAACACCAACGGCGTCCACGGGATTGCTCTGGCGGCAGAATTTGGGCGCGGTTTTATCAGCGCGGGACGCGATAATGCCGTGACAATTTTCGATCTCAAGACCTTAAAAACCATTGATACCGTGAAGGTTGGGAAAAATCCCGATGCCATTATTTATGATCCGGCCAGCAAACGCATCTTTGCTTTTAACGGGGCCAGTGCGGACACCACGGTCATTGAGGCCGAAAGCGGGAAAGTGGCGGGAACCATTGCCCTCGGAGGAAAACCCGAATTCGCCACAGCAGATGGGAAAGGGATGGTTTTTGTCAATATCGAGGACAAAAGCGAAGTGGTCGAAATAGATTCACGCAATCTGGTGGCTAAAATACACTGGTCAATTGCCCCCGGCGAAGAAGCTTCAGGAATGGCCATTGACCGCAAAAATCATCGTTTGTTTATTGTTTGCAGTAATAAGAAAATGATCATTCTGAATACGGAGAATGGTAAAGTTATAAGCGATTTGCCGATTGGTGACGGAACTGATGCTGCCGCTTTTGATCCGGAAACGAAGCTGGCTTTTAGTTCAAACGGTGAAGGAACTTTATCAATTATTCGGGAAGATTCTCAAAATAAATTCAATGTGGTTGAAACAATTACCACTCAACGTGGCGCCCGGACCATGACTCTCGATGCCAAAACTCACAAAGTTTATCTGCCGGCGGCTCAGTATGGTCCAACTCCGGCCCCGACGGCTGACCGACCCCGACCGCGAGCTCCAATTTTGCCGAATAGTTTTGTCATTCTCGTCTTCGGAAAATGAGTTTGGAAAGACTCATCAAAGTTTCAAATCGGAAAAATTTACGATTCAAAAATCAACCTTTAGTGTAAATCTTTTAATTTTCCGTTTGAGTTTCAAACTTTTTATTTAAAGAAATTGGCACAATTTTTGCATTCACCTTAATTGTCAGACGATGTGTCTCGAATTAGTTCTATGTTGAGCTATTTCAAAATACATTGTTGGACAAATAAATATAAAGGAGCGACAAGGGTTGCTCCTTTATATTTATTTGTCCCGATTTTTGAAACAAGTTTAACGTTGAAATATTTCGGCGAGGTGAAATTTCCATTTCACCAAATTCTTCCACCTTGAAAAGCTGCAAAAGCTTAATCTTTGTGCAATTGATGATGCAGTTGCGCATCGGTTAAGGCAACGACTCCGACCCAGAATAAACCTGCTGCGTAACCGGCAATGACATCACTCGGATAGTGAACGCCAAGATAAAGGCGCGAAAAACCGATCATTAAAATAAGCATGATAGATGTCACCCAAATTATAATTTTAATGATCGTTCTACTTAATTTTTGTGTTATCAACCATGCTAAAATTCCGTAGAAACAAAGTGCTCCGAAAGCATGCCCGCTGGGAAAACTGAAGGACGAAGGGAGGGGATAATTGAAAAAAACATCGGGCCGCGCCCGCTCGAAAAATTGTTTAAGCCCGAACTCAAGGATGATTTCACCCGCCATCGTGATTAATAATAAAGCGATAGCCCGTTTGTCTTTAACATACCAGAAAGCAGCTATAATTATGATCCCAGAAAAAATCAGGAAAAGCGGGGAACCAAGAAAGGAAAAGAAAATCATAACCGAGGTAGCCAGCGGCCCTGAGAACTGATGAATGTAATTTCGGATCGATTCATCGAAAATTCCGGTATCGCCCTCGAAAACCTCCTCAGCCAACCAGCCGAAAAACAATAAAAATCCGCAGGCAGCGCTCAGACTCAAAAGGAGGCGCCAGCCGAATTTAGTGAGAATAGTGGCGATAATCTCTTTGAGGTAATTTTTTCTAATATTTTTAATTGACACCCGGATAAGTAAACTTCAAAGCTCATCAAAAATAAACTCGGAAAGCATCCCCTGAAAAACTCGAAATAGATTTTAATTAGTTTTTTTTGCAATTTTTCGTTTCAGATTTAATCTTTTGACCGCGCGGCAAATCGTCGGACTCGAGAGTCGAAATCCGTATTTCGCTTCCAAACAGTCGGCAATTTCCCTAAGCTTGAGCTTCTGATTTTCCTGACATAGTGAAACCAGGAATTCCTGCATCTCGCCGGTTAGTGCTCCCTTTTGCCAGCCGCTTTTGGCTAACGGGGCAATTGTTCCCAGAACACGTCGCTGGCGGAATAGTTTTTTGACAAAAAAGATTGAAACGCAGAATCTCTCCGCGAGAGCTTGTTGAGTGATCCCGCCCTGATCATAGGTTTGCACTATCTTTTCCCGAAAATCTAAAGAATATGTTTTCATTGAAATCTTTTTCTGTTAATTCAAGTAAATTTCTTAAAGAAAAACACACACGCTTGATTTCAAATTCAAAGCGTGTGTTTTTCGATTATATGAATTACTTATCATTCAAATTATTTTTGAATTGTTTGAACCGCATTCGGAGTGCTTCCGCCCTGCGCCCGACTGGCGATCATCTTGTTTGAATAATCTTCGACAAAAGTTTTGAATTTGCCGTGAAACCCGGAGGTTGAAAACCTGTAATTTAACATTTCCTGATAAACCTGATCGTAATTCCATCCGTATTTGGTGAATCTGTAAGCTGCTCCGGCCACTCCCGTCCGATGCACTCCGCCTTTGCAGTGGACATAAAAACTGCCGGTTTCCGGGTCATTAGCCAGTTTCAAAAAGGCTTCGATATATTCAGCTTTCGGGTAACCGAGGCCGCTCATCGGGAGGTTAACGTATTTCATGCCTAAGGCTTCAACTGCCGGCTTTTCATAATCTTCAGCATCGCCTCTTAAATCAATGACGGTCTTAATTCCCAGATCTTTTAATTCCTGAAATTCCTCTTGTTTGGGCTGTGCCCCACGGTAAAAATGGTCGTCCATCTGACCGAAATTTTCGATCGTCACATTAGGAAAGGATTTCGGTGAAGTTTGAGCAAAACTAAGGGCGGTAACACTTAAAACTATCAATATGGCAGCGGCGAACGGGCTGAAGATTCTTTTGATCATATTTTTTTTACTTCCTTTAATTATTTGGCCGGGGGAAATAGTGTTTTTGCGGGTTTTTACAATAACTTTGACCAAGGGCAAAGTCAGGATACATTCCAACCGTTTTTGTTGGTGACATGTTATTAGACGGCAGAGTAAAGAAAAAGGTTGCACTTTTTTTTCAAAAATTTCATCTTTGTGCAAACCTAGCTATTATAATTATAATCGCCTAATAGTTGATTGAGTAAGAGGCCTTGGATAGCATTAAGATAAAATATTTGAGCTTTGAGCAGGTTTCAACTCTATTTAGAAAATCACGCAGAGCCTGTTCTGGGAATTTGATTTCCAAAAATCAGTTTCAAGTTTGAATTGGAAGAAATATGAAGGTCATTTTGTTTTTGCTTTATTATTGTAAGCTACGTATTACTAATTTCTTAGGCTTTCATCCTACCCCGCAGCCTTTGAGCATCCGCTGGCGCTGGAAGTATTGGAATAGCCATCAGCAGTTGAAAAAGAGCCGAAAACAACGAAATAAAATAAAATGACATTCAATTCATATTGGTTCACCTGCTTCTAAAAACAATGAAACTCAAATGAATTCATCCCGTTGGCTTTTCATTAATCATAATTTTTTTGCCCGATTTTCCTGTCCAGGAATCTTCCAGAATTTCAATTCCAAAATTCACAGGCACAGAACTTGCTTTATTACGTCTCTGAGGAAAAAACATTGTATTAGAAAAATACAATGTTTTTCAGTTCTGATGTTTCAGTTGGGAAAGTGTAGTCCTTTTTTAGGGCAATATTTTCCGGTTTAGGTATCGAAGTAATTTGGTTCGATTATTGTTTACCTCTGGGGAGAGCGAGGTCAGACTACTTTACTTCAATACCGATTTTTAGGTTTAACTATGTCCAAGAAGGTTTTAATAGTCGAGGATGTGGCCGATATTCGCTTGATGATGAAGATTATCTTGGAATCTTCCGGATATCAGGTGTTGACGGCTGATGACGGTTACGAAGCCATTGAAAAAATCAGGGAATTTCATCCCGACCTGGTTTTAATGGATCTCAGGATGCCGGTCCTGGACGGAATAAAAGCTACTCAGATAATTAGAAGAGTTGACGGGGAGGAAGTACCTATTATCGCGGTAACGGCTTACCCGGATCGATTGCAGCAGCAAGCCATCAAAGCCGGCTGCAACCAGGTGATTCCCAAGCCGGTCAATTTTGACCAATTCAAGTTTCTTTTGAACCAATATCTTTCTTGATTAGAGATTTCTCAAATCTGAAAAATGAACCAATATAAAAGTCTCAAATTTAAAAGACTCAAAAGCTAAATCCTCTAAACCCGAGTATTATGCTTTTTTATAAAATTCAAAAAACTTATTTAAAGATGAATTTTTTGAGTAAAAAAGAGCTGGAAGAAAAATATGGTGTTCCGGTTTATGTGAGGTGGAATATAGTCCCTTCTCATCTTCATCCACGCAGCTGGTTCAAAGAGCGTGGAATAGATATTCCCGCCTCGGCTCAACCGGATGCCATCAAAGGCGGAGGAGGATTTACCAACAGTTACTCGTTTTTATTCGACCAAAGGAAGTATTTGTAATTTTGTAATCGGATGATAAATTATGTATTGACTTCAATTAAAGTGGGGATCGAGAGGACGCTCGCCCAATGCTTTTTTACGAATCAGCTCCATTTTTTGTCTAAACAAATCAACATCGACCTCAAAATAAAATCCGCATTCCGGGCATTCTAAGACGTTATCGGCTTCCAGCCGGCACATCGTAGTGCAAACATCAGCCAGGCATTCGGGACAATCTAATTTTACCTCAAGATGTAATTGCATAATTAATCCGGTTTAAATCTTCTTTGACCATAAATATCAGCGTCTGTCTGCTGAATGACAAAGCGATAAGAATTAATTACGACAAACTTGATCGAAATAAAAAAGTGCCGATTTGGATCAGCACTTGTGAGTAACTCATTCGTTTTGTAACTTTGAAAAGAATAGGAGTAAAATCCTAAATTTGTAGTTGGAGACTACTTGATCATCATTCTTCAATAAATTAAGTAGTTGTTCTGTCTGCGTGAATACATTCAGCTTCATTTTCTAAAATTTAAGCCTGGTTAATAAGCCCGGTTACGACCGGGACAATGTTTTCCAGATCATTAGGTTTGACCAAATAATTATTAGCTCCCGCTTTTAGTCCCTCCCAACGGCTTTCCGGGCTGGCTTCGCCGGTGAAAAACACGATCGGGAGTTGCGGATTGGCGGCTCTGACTTCGCGGCAAAGTTCTGTCCCTTTTTGGTCGGGAAGTCTGAAGTCGAGAATAAGAGCCGAAAGGTCATTTCTTTTGAGGTGGTCGGAACAAGCCTCGGCGCTGGGGCAGGAGGTGACTTCAAATCCTGTCTCTTCAAACATCGCTTTTAATAATTCAGTCGTATCTTCGTTGTCATCGATACAGAGAATAGTTTTATTTGTTTTCATTATTTTTAATCCGGGGCAGAGCTGAAAGGATATAGAGAAGAACTGGTTTTGTCTGAGACAAATAATATATTTTCAAGCCTACCGAAAGAATTTATTGATCCAAAGGATCTTAAAACTCCCTGAAAAATTTTCAGACCCTAGATTTAACTGATTATTTTTTTATAAACTTCCCCTGCTCGATCTTTTTGACACCGGTTAAACCCGGTGCCTGAATTCCACTTTCAAAGTGATTGTTTGATTAGATGCTTGAGAATTGAAAAAATTTCACTAATATTTTCTTTTTTTGCTGACCACCGCTCGTCGATGGAGCCAGAATCTCCAGCGCCATTTAATCCCCAGAGGTTGAGATGTCGGGTGAAAACCTAAACAGACCGTAGTCAGCAATTTGCAGTAATAAAATGAAAATAAGATAACTTTCATATTTTCGCTTGCGAACATTATTTTTTGGCACAAAAGGGACGAAACCTTGAAAAAATCCCATCCATTCTTTGTCGGCTCCAGCCTCGTTGGAAAGATGTAAAATTGTCTCTTTATGAATGCCATAAAATAAAGGAAATTAAAAACTCTGTCTGTCGGATACCCGACATAACAATAGCTTGAATTAAAATAAAATACTTAGGTTTACTTTTAATCTACTCAAAGGGTGCGTAATGGATATTTATTCAGGGATTGCCGTTCTCATAGTGTTTTTCTTGCTGCTGGTTATGATGTCGATAGTTAAGGGGAAATTGTGAGTCCATCATTTTTCTAAAAGTCGATCTACTTTGTTTTCTAAATCCTCGACAAAGTTTTTCGATCCCTTTTTTATTAAACCCTGCGCTCCGATTTTTTTGGCTTGCGGCTCGGTCATTGAACTGGTGCCCGTGACGAATAAAATCGGCGTTTTGGTGTCAAAGTTTTTAATCAGTAAGGAAAGCTCCAGACCGGTTCCGTCCGGCAGGTGATAATCCAGCAGATAAAGATCGAATTTTTCGAGCGTAGCTTGGCGAAGGGCATCCTCCATACTATAAGCTGAAACAACTTTGTATTTTTTTAGAATAACTGAAATCAGTTCGCAAGTATCCGGGTGATCTTCAACACATAGAATTCGCTTTTTACTCATAGATATTTGCTCCTTATTTCAATAAGCAAAACTTTGTGAGCAAATCCGGTTATCGAAAATCATATTCTGCGCCTTAAAGAACCTAAAAGCAATTTTGAAGATTTAAATCGGTTCGAATTGTCTACATAATAGTAGTTTTTTTACGCTTTCCAGTTTTGATTGTTTTAGTCAATAAAAATAAGGCTTAAATAGTTTTAGATAGGTTTTTTGACACTTTCCTTAAATCAATTTTGGGCCATTCAACCCCAAAGGTCGGCTCTGAAATGCCTGCTGCATGAAAAATAATCGTTGCTGGAATCCGGAACGTAACCAGTGCCTGGCTGCGTGGGTGGTTTTGAAACTCAGAAGTAAGGCCATCCCCACCAGTTCAAATGAAATTGCGCTGATTAGAAAAGACTTCGCCACGGGAAAACGTTGTTTTTAAATAAATCACTGTTTTTTTATTTTCTTAAATGTTGAAAACAAAGTAATAAGACACCCTCAAAGAGAAGAAGTTAAAAAAAAGTTAATTTTTTTCTAACAGTTCAAACAAATCGCAACTTTCACGTCATCTATCTAAGCAGAAGGTCATTAACAAAAATAATTAGACGTATATAGAAAATTCATTGAATAGGAAAATGGTCTATTTTGGTTATCTGCGGAAAAAGGCAGGTGATAAAATGAACATAGTTTGGATGTGCACGGAAAAAACGGATCTGAAGACAAAGCAACCGAGATGCTCGAAAATGAAAGACGGGTTTTTGAGCAATTTGTTCTGACCACCTCGGCAGAATCTTTTTCGGCGCTCTTTAAAATTCTTTACCCGCGCATTTTGAAATATTTTTTAGCCAGGAAAACCGATCTGATGGTCGCTGAGGAACTGACCCAGAATGTGATGTTCACGGTTTATGAGAAGATCGGTGATTTGAGGGAAAAGGAACTGTTTTATGGATGGCTCTTCAAAATAGCCAGAAATGAATGGTTACAATATATCAGGCAGCAGCAGCGGAGGAACGAGATTGTGGAATTCGAGCCGCTTGATGAAGAAAAATCGGCGGTAATGGCAACTGAAATGAGTCTGCCCTTTACTTCCAGATTTTACGACTGGATAAGTTCTTTGGATGAGGATGAAAGAGAATTGGTGATGCTCCGGTTCATTGACGGGCTGAGCTACGAAGAATTAGCCATCGCCATTCAAATTCCGATCGGAACGATTAAATGGCGCATTTTTAATGTCAAAAAGAAATTGGCGCAAATCATTAGTTTAACCCTCATTGTATTTTTGTTATTACCTATTGGAGTTTAGTGTATGCATGAAATTTCGGAAGCAGTTTGGATGGATTATCTCGACGAGACAATTGACGCCCAAGAAAAATTGCGGGTTGATAATCATCTGACTGTTTGTGAGGAGTGTCAGGATTTTTATCAGAGAATGGTCAAAACCGAAAATACGCTCAAAGCCGCAGGAGTGGAGATTAGCAACAGTTTTCAGATTAACCAAGAAAGCGTTTCGGTCAATTTAGCTAAAGTTTTAGCCCGGATTCTGGATGCCGATGCTCAGAAACAAAACTTGAGCCGGAATGAGGTCGAGGAAAGATTAAATGAATTAACTACTATTCTGGCCACTATGTGCGGCTCGTGGACCGCAGTTAATGCTTTAAGGGTAGCCGCTGAAGGCACGATCGCTAAAACCCCCAGTCGTCTGACCCAGGAAACATGGATTCCGTTTTTGGAGCGGTTAAAAAAGATCTCGGCCGTCTTTTGCGGAGACGTGGGCGCCAAACTGGTTTGGGAATACGGACAACTTTAATTTATTGATGCAAGAAAAATGATGACTTCGCTTATAACACCAAGAATATTGTGGATCGGAATGACTGTTCAGGCTGTGATTCTGTTTGTCATTTATTTTTCAATCCTGATTGGCGGAGCGGGGAAGCTCAACAGTATCAGCATTTATTTTCCGGCAGTGACGGAAATACTGACCTATTTTATAGCCTCAGTTCTCTATTTTGGAATCTCGTCGGAATATAAAAACAATAAATTGATGCGACTGGCCTGGGTTTTTCTGGGAATGAACGTCTTAATTTCCATGGGAAGAAGCCTCGTTGAATTACCTTTTTGGAATTCGGTTTGGGAAGGATATTACAGTTCAGGGCAACAATGGTGGGTTCATCAAGTCGTCATATTAATTGCCAATTCATTTCTTTTACTCGGTTTATCGGTAATGGGGCTGGCATTTAAGAAGTCAGGTCTGGGTTTTGTCATCGGACTGAGAGGCTATATCGAGATCGCTCTCATCCTTATTTTGACAATTGTTTTGCTTTCGACGGTTAATGATCCTTTTCCGATTGGTCTGATCATTTTATCGATTGCGGCGATGGCGAGCGTCATTTTGCATAAAATGGCGTTACAAATGGGGGGCGGAAAGCTGGCAGTCGCTTTACGTCTGCTGACGCTTTATACCTTGATGCGGGCGACCTTTGTTTTGATTGAACATTCGATCGGTTTGAATGATCTCGAGCGACGACAAAATATAGATATTTTAATGGTTATAGACTTAATAGTTTGGAGATTTGTTCCGTGGATTGCGGCTTTAGCAGCCGCCTACCGAGCGGAATTGACCGTTCATGCCCAAACAGAATTAAAACGCCAGCGGAATTTTGGCTCAGCACCAGTTTCTACTGGAGTTTGATGATTAAAGATTTGTTGTTTTAGGCAAATATAAAGCACGAAAGTTCTACGGGACTTGCTTGAAAATTAAGTCGGCTGAAAACGTCGATTTTGCCCCTCCAGGCAGTTGGAACACAAAAATTGAAAAGAATTTTTTACTCGAGAAGTTATCGGGGGTAGGTGAAGTGTGCCTTTTAGCAGAGACTTCACGAAACTGAATTAGCTTTAACAAGATTCAATTTATTAGTAGTAAAGGAGATAAGAAGATGAAAATTAATCGCTTAGCTTGGATATGGTCGGTATTGATCCTCCTCATCATTAGCGTGCAGGTTTTACAAGCTCAAACTAATCGCGGGGGAATTGCGGGAACCGTCACGGACCCGAACGGGGGTGGCATTCCGGGAGCAAAAGTTAAAGTAACCAATGCCGGGACCAATCAGGCAACTACTTTAACTACTTCCGATGAAGGAAGTTTCAACGCCGCTCAGCTCGAACCCGTGCTTTATAATATTTCAGTTGAAGCAGCCGGCTTTAAAAAGACGGTTATCAATAATGTTAAAGTTGATACTTCCACCGTTTCAACCGTTACTATCAAGCTTGAACTTGGAACAATTGAAAATACCGTGACTATCACGGCGAATGATATAACCATCAATGCTGAAAACGGAACTGTCGGACAGACAATTTCTGAGCGGCAGGTTACGGATATTCCGCTTAACGAACGTAATGTTCTGAATTTATTACCCACCTTGCCCAATATTACGGGTGAGGTCGGTTCCGACATTGCCTACGCCACTAACGAAGATCCGCCGAATGTTCCGGCGCCCGGTTCGGGACTCAGTGTCGGGGGTGGACGCCCGGGGCAGACCAATTTTCTGGCTGACGGAATTTCGAATACAGGAGCCAGTACAGGCCGGGCGATGACATCTTTTACTCCTGACACAGTGCAGGAATTAAATGTTCAAACTTCGGCTTTTTCGGCGGAATACGGTCAATCCCTGGGTGGTATCGTCAACATTACGACCAAGTCCGGGACCAATAAATTTCATGGAACGGCGTATTATTTCAAGAAAAATCCGAATTGGGCAGCCGATCCCTTTTCAATTATTTCGAATCCGACTCTCAGACCAGTAGCGCGAACTAAGCAAACGGAATACGGATTTACAGTTGGCGGACCGATTTATCTGCCTGCTTTCGGTGAAGGCGGACCGACGATTTATAACGGGAAAGACCGATCATTTTTCTTCTTTGCCTATGAGCCTCGACAGACTATAGATACCGCTACCCAATACTTCCTTTTCCCAACGGCCAACATGCGCGCGGGTAATTTCAGCAATACGGTTTTAATTAATGGTCTGCCGGTTGAGAAGACCCAGCTTGATGCACTGGTTGCTTCAGGGGTTCCGGCACCCGTCACTACCGACGGTACCATTTATCAGCAATTTGTGATGTCCGGTAATCAATTGCTTCGGTGCTCCTACCCGGGAGCTACCACCGCCATCTACCCGACCCCCATTCCGGGTTGCCCGGCGCTTATCGGAACCGGAGCTACTGCCACATTTGCCCCTTTTGCGGGTAATATTCTTCCTTCCAGTTTTTTTGATCCGGTAGCATTGGATCTCTTAAAATACGTCCCGCTTCCGACCAGTAATTTGTTTGTGGCTCCCAATGGGAGTATCGCTAACTGGGCGGGAAACCGGTCGGCTGTCTCGGATGATAAGCGTTTCCAGTTTCGGCTCGATCATCAAATCACTGCTAATAATAAAATTTACGGACGTTATTCGCACATTCCGATTCAAAGCAACCGCTATGTGACAGTTCCGGCCGGTGAGTACGAACCGTTGGATCAGGTCAATTCACTGGTCGCTGACAGACAGGCGGTTGATCAGTATCTGATCAGTGATACTCATATTTTTACTTCCACCCTGGTCAATGAACTGAGGCTTGGATATACCAAAGGCAACTTTTCGCGGGTCAATCCGCCGCGTTGGCAGACCGAAGGATTTGCTCAACTTTATGGATTGCCGAGCATTACCGAAGCCAATCTGCCGTCTTTTACGGGGCTCACCAACGGGTTTCCGATCGGCAACCAGCGGCTCACCCTGCTGGGAAGCGAGGTTGACAGCTCATATCAAATTTCTGATACCCTAACCTGGATACGCGGTAACCAGAGCTGGAAATTCGGGGTGGATCTGCGCCAAAGACTGCTCAAAACCGAACCGATCGGAACGGCCGCCGGCGGAGCATATACTTTCTCCAACAATGCGACAAACTCCCGCGGTCTAGCCGGGGGAACCCAAAACGGCGGGAATGCTTTAGCCAGCTTTCTGATGGGGGTGACAGCCAATTACACCTACCGTCCGGCCGTCATCGCCTATTACTATAAATGGGGAAATTATTCGGCCTTTGTTCAGAATGACTGGAAGGTGACCTCAAATCTCACTCTTAATCTCGGCTTGCGCTACGCCTTGAACACTCCGCGCACCGAAAAATATGATCGCCAGGGTAATTTCCTGATCGATGAAGCTTTTGATGTTACTTTTACCGATGCCCAGCGGCGAACCCTCGCCACCAGGTACGGATATTTGACGACCGAGCCGATCGGGAGCGATGTCCCGACTTCGACCAAGGTGGTCCCCTTCGGTTTCAGCGGACGCGGGGGACGATCCCGCTATCTGCTTCCGATCGACTGGAACGGCTGGGAGCCTCGTTTCGGTTTCGCTTATGTTCCGAAATGGAAATTTATTGAAAATATCTTCGGCGAAGGAAAACTGGTCCTGCGCGGCGGATATGGTTTGACCCATTCGTCATTAAACGGGCTCGGCAGTGCTCCGTCGCCTGATTTTGTTGGCAGTGCTTCATCGAACAGCCGGTCGGATGTGGTTCCTACTTCAGTGGCCAATCAGCAGGGATTCGGGCAATGTAACACGAGCTTTAGCCCTCGATTGTCAAGCAATGTGCCGTGTATTGTCGCTCTGACACCCGATCAGATCCTTGGCAGCATTCCTCAGGACGGAGTAGTCAGAGATACCAACACGCTTTTCCGTTTCGGACCGACCTTTATTGTCAGCCCGAACTTCAAAGTTCCAAAATCGGAAACCTGGAATTTAACTGCCGCCTGGGAAATCAAACGGGGAACGGTTTTAGAATTGAGCTATACCGGTAACCGTGGTTCAAATCTGTTCCTCTCCGGAAGAAATTTGAATGCTCCCTCGATTGAAAGGCTCAATGCCATTCTCGATCGCGGCAACGTCCCTTATGCAAATATTATCACCAGTAATGTGGGTGACATTCTCGGTCGCACCAATGTCACCGGAGCCGCTCAGAATGTACTGCAGTTTACTCAGTATGGGGATTATTCCGGTTTCAACCCTCTGCTCGAACTATTCGACAGCTCGGGTTACAGCATTCGCCATGCCGGAAGTGCTTATCTGAAAAGTCGGTTAACCAAGGGACTCAATATCACCGCTGCTTATACCTGGGCTAAATCGATCGATGTCGGCTCCGACGCCGGCAGCACCGCCGCGCCCAATATTTTTGCGGCCCGGAGCGAAGGCTACTACCGGTACGGTCGGCCTCTGGAAGAAGATCGGGCCGTGTCACTTTTTGATGTTCCGCACACCTTTGCGACCACCTTTGTTTGGGACTTACCGGTTGGCAAGGGCGGGCATTTCTTCAAGAATGCAGGTTATTTCAGCAATATGCTGCTGGGTGGATGGACCCTCAGCGGCACCGCCAGAATTACCAGCGGGTACCCCTTTGCCGCCTTTTACGGGGGTGGAAACGGGTTTGATATAGCCAGCTCTTTTAATAACCGTTTCGACATTAACCCGGATCCGAATATCTCCTTCTACAATCCGCGTTATAGTGAAAGTTGTCCGACCGGACAAACTTGTGAGCCTTACTTTAACCCGGCTAAATTCATCCTCCCGGCCTTCGGGACGCTCGGCAATGCACCGCGCAGCCTGGGGAATATACGAGGACCGGTACAGGAATATTTCGATCTGTCGCTGCAAAAGAATTTCTATCCTTTTGGTAAAGACGATGCGAAAAGATTTCAGATCCGGGTGGATGCCATCAATGTGTTAAATCACCCGAATTATCTGATGAATTCAACCGGAGGCTTTAACAACTTTTTAGCGGCTCGAGGCACCAATCCGAGTGCCCTGATCAATTATAGCTCGGCTATTACCACGGCGGAATATGATGCCTGGGTAGCGGCTGACCCGACCCGTGCTAATTTGGCCAGGTCGGCGGACGGCAGTGCGACCTTCAATCAGGTGGTGGCGCTCTTTAACAATAACCGAAGAACAAATTCTGCCGGGCAGGTGATAAGTCTCCTTCCGGATAATTTCTTCTCAATTCCGATTCCTGAAGGAATTGCGACCAGAACACTGAACAGTTTCGATATTCGTACACTCGAGGGTTTCAAACAATATCGGATCAAACAGGTGCTCAACACGCAATTCGGAACTCTGACTACCAGAGATCAGGATGCGCGCAAACTTCAACTCACTCTTAAGTTCTTCTTTTAAGAAAAGAGGGGGATGACGAGGCTATTCGGGTAAGGACTACTTTGATCGGGTTTAATTGAGGTAAAAAATACTCGGAATAGCCTCTTTTTCAAAAAAGTTAGAACGCACAAAAATAAAGGAAAGAGTGAATTATTAACCTTCGCGTAATCAAAGATAAATCAGCTATATCGGATCAAGTCCATAACCCGATCGTCAACCAAGATTCGCCCGATAGGAATGATTTTTTTCTCCTTTAATGATTAAGGGTTTTGTTTATGAACAATGAAAAATATGATGAGCGTCCGTGGGGAAACTACACCGTTCTGGACGATACCGATACTTTTAAGGTCAAACGGATTGAGGTTTTACCGGACAAACGTTTGAGTTATCAGAAACATTTTAAACGGGCCGAGCATTGGTTCATCGTTTCGGGAACGGCGACCGTCACCCTCGACGGAAGGGATTACGAAGTAAAAACCGGGGAAGCGATTGATATTCCACAGGAGACGGCGCACCGGGTCGCCAACCGAGGTTCGGAAAAACTGGTTTTTATCGAAGTTCAGCAGGGAACATATTTCGGAGAAGACGATATTGTCCGTCTTGAAGACGATTACGGACGCATTTCGTAAAAAAACAGATTAATGCTTAAAACCGGGTTGGTTTCGGTCACCTTTCGACAACTGTCGCCCCGTCAGATTATTGAAGCTGCCGATAAAGCAAATTTGCAGGGAATTGAATGGGGCGGGGATGTTCATGTTCCGCCGGGAGATTTTAAGAACGCTGAAAAAGTTTTTGATTCGACCAGCAAAGCCGGTTTGGAAGTCGCAGCTTACGGTTCATATTTTCGGTTGGGTCGGGATTCAAATTTTGAAAATGTTTTGCAGACGGCGGAAATTTTACAGACAAAATACATTCGTGTCTGGGCCGGCGAAAAAGGTTCAGGCGAGGCGGATGAAAATTACCGCTGCCGGATAATCGGGGAATCACAGCGAATTAGTGAAAAAGCCGCGGAAAAAGACATTTCGATTGTTTATGAATTTCACCGCGGAACGCTGACTGATTCAGGGAAAAGCTGCTCCGATTTGATTGAAAAAACGAATCGTCCGAATTTGAAAACTTATTGGCAGCCGAACGTCGAAAAGTCCATCCGGGAAAATTTGAAAGATCTTGAAATAGTTTTGCCCTGGTTAGCCGGAGTGCACGTGTTTTATTGGTTTCCCGATGAACGGAGCCGTTTAAGTTTAGCTGCCGGGGCCGCGGATTGGACCAGGTATTTTAAGAAATTAAAGAAAACACAGGGTTTTGCCCTGCTCGAATTTGTCAAAGACGACGATCTAGGCAATTTTGAAGCAGACGCAAATACCTTAATTCAAATGTTGGAAAGAGAAAATCAAGTGGGAATTAATTAATGGTTACGATTTACGATTACCTGAATATTGCGTTTTATTTTGCCTTTTTGGCAGGAGTCGGTTTTTATTTTTCGCGGCGGAATCATAATACTTCGGATTACTTTCGCGGGGGTGGAGTCATGCCCTGGTGGGTCACCGGTGCCTCGTTTTGGATGGCCGGGTTTAGTGCCTGGACTTTTACCGGAGCGGCAGGGAAAATTTTCGATACCGGTTATTACGTGCTTATTTTGTATTACGCCGCCATTATTCCTTTTCTCTTCCTGCTCTTTTTTACCTCATACCGGTTTCGGCGGATGCGGGTGGTGACCCCGATCGAGGCGATCCAATTACGTTTTGGCAAGATATCGCAGCAGCTTTATACCTGGATTCGACTGCCGTTTTTAATCGTCATGGGGGGGATTTCGCTAAATGCGATCAGCGTTTTTACTGCGGCGGTTTTTGGATTCGACGTCGGCACTGTGCTGATCGTGATGGGGGTGGTGGTGACCCTGATGGCGCTCTTAGCCGGTTCAATCGGCGTGGTGGCGACTGATTTTGTCCAAATGTTTCTGCTGGTTGCCGTCACGGGAACCATTGCCGTTTTAGCTTTAATGCAGCCGCAAATCGGGGGAGTTTCAGGTTTGATCGAGAACTCTCCTTCGCGATTTAATGATTGGAGCGAAATTGCCCGTCCGGAATTTATTATTGGTTGGGCGATTGCGATGACGTTTACCAAGATCTTCGAGCAAAACAATATCGAAAATTCTTCCAAATACATAATGGCCAAAAGCGGGCAGGAAGCCAAAAAGATGCTCATCATCCCGCTCGTCGGAACCCTGATCGGACCGCTTTTTTGGATTGTTCCGCCTATGGCGGCGGCCATTACCAATCCTGATCTGGCGTCTCAATTTCCAAATCTGAAGATGCCGCAGGAAGCTTCCTTCCTGGCAACCGCGATGAATGTCATGCCGGTCGGAATGATGGGGCTCTTAATCAGCTCCTTATTTGCAGCGGGTCTGACAGATTTAAGCGGAAACTTAAATATGGGGGCCGGAATTTTCGCCCGAAATTTTTATCTTCCGCTCATCAATCCCGAATGTGAAGAAAAGAAGCTTTTAAGATTATCCCAAATTGTCAGCGGAGTTTTGGGAGTTTTGATGATCGCCATTGGGCTGGTTGTCTTGCAATACCGCACCTTAGGCCTCTTTGATCTGGTCAATCAGGTAGCGGTGAGCTTGATTCTGCCACTGGCCATCCCGGCTTGTTTGGGACTTTATTTCAAACGGACTCCTTCCTGGACCCCCTGGACCACGGCTCTCATCGGATTACCGCTTTCTTATCTGGTCAAATTTTGGCTGACCCCCGAAATGGTTTTGCCTTCAATGGGTTTTGCCGATCCTTTTAAGCCTGAAGAAGTAACTACATTTTACATAATTGCCACCGTGGCAGTAGTCGGCGGATTTTCGGTTGTCTGGTTCTTTTTCACCTCGTTATTCTACGAAAAAAGCTCACCTGAACATAAGGCCTCGGTCGAAGAATTCTTCAAACGAATGAAGACTCCGATCCGTGGAACAGCCGAAGATGTCGAGCATCAAGAAGATTACGAAACTCCGAATTCGATCGGTAAACTTTGTTTAATTTATGGCTTTGTCATCTTATTACTGATGTTGATTCCCAACAGTGTGGGGGGACGGCTTTGCTTTCTCGCGGTTGGCGGCATTATGATCGCTGTCGGATTTATTCTCTTGCGAATTTATAAATTACCGGAGGGACCGAAAAACGTCCCTACAGAAAATATTGAAACCGAGAGCATTCAGTCTTTAGTCAATGTCAAATCAGCCTAGAAATACCAAGATTTTTTGTATCGAAAATGAGGTCGTTTATGAAAACTAAATTAGCTTTGTCCATTTGGTTATTGTTATCAGCGTTTTGTCTAAGTGTTTCGGCGCAAAGTAAATCCGTGGAAGTTTCGAGTCTCGCTGATTTGGCCAGAGTGGCGGCGGAAAGCGGTAAAGAAATAAAAATGACACCGGGCATCTACAAAATGTCTGATTATTTTACCGAGGCAAGGGCAGCCGAATTCAAGAAAAACTTTAAACCCGTTGAAGGTCGTCAACCAGTATGGATGCTTGAGTTCGGGGGCAGCAATAACAAGTTCGATTTCCGCAATGTGGTAATAGAAATCGACACCTCTCTTTACTCCAAATTGCCGGGCGGCGAATATACCCGCTGCATTTTTATTTCGGGCAATAACAACCAATTTAAAGGTTTGACGATTCGCAACACCGGCGATGTCAACAAGGGGAGTAACGGCAATATTTTGTCGGTTTTCGGCGACGGGAATTTGCTGGAAGACCTCAGCGTATATGTCACAGGTTCATTTCCTTTCGGTTACGGAGATCTTTTCGGCAAAGGCGGACCGAATCTGCTGCCAACTCAAAAGCAAAGCGGAGTTATGATCGGCGGTTCGGATACTACTTTAAGACGCTGCAAAGTTATCAGCCGGGCTTTCGGACATTGTTTTTATATCCAGGGCGGCATTAATACTCGCTTTGAGGATTGTTATGCTGAGGGGGTGATGCGGCCGACCAGTGAGATGCTCAAAGAAACCTCCGGTCCGGCTTTTGAACTCAATTTTCGCTCTGTTTATCTCAACCGTGACGGCCGATTTTGGATCACGCCGGGCTATATGAAAAGTCTGACTGAAGATGGTTTTCGCACTTATCCGAGTGGCGGACCGAAGAATCGTAAAACAGAAAAAACTGTTTTTATCAACTGCACAGCGGTTAACACTCGGGCGGGGTTTGAAATAAGTGGCTCAGAAGATCAAACGGATAAAACTATCCTTGACGGAGCGCAGGCTTTCGGCACTGAGCGCGGCTTTCTGATCGGACCGAATGTTATTGTCCGAAACAGTCGCGGGGATATTAAATATGGTCCGCTTCTTTATTTACGAGGAGGACACGATTCAGACATTGATTTGGAGGTCGTCGCTAATACTTCGGACTATACGGTTCACGCCCTGGCTACAATTGCGGGCGAGAATCATCGCGTCAGATTTTACACCAACGAAACCAATCGCGTGATTCCAAGTTATCCCATTATGCTCGGTTTCGGAATGCCAGACCATGCCGAAATGTCGAGCGCCATTAAGCCGTTAGCTACTAAAAATGTCACGCTAATTAATGAATTACAACGGGTTCCGATTATAAAAAGCGAACTCTCGACCGATGAAAAAATCGAATCAAAAGGTTTAGTAATAAGTGATGTGGATTCCAAAAAATTACCCGAATCAGCGAAAGGAAAATGGTAAATCCGTTCGAACGATCCGGACCTCAACATCAGAATTTGGGGTAGTAATTTAATGGAACTTAAAATCGTTATGAAAAGCTTCAAACCTGGTGAACTTTGGCTCGACGATAACGGTGTTCACCTCAACGCGCATGGCGGCGGAATTTTGTTTCACCAAGGCAAATATTTCTGGTATGGCGAACATAAAATCGAGGGTCAAGCAGGCAATAAAGCAATGGTCGGTGTTCACGTCTATTCTTCGAAAAATCTCTACGATTGGAAAGATGAAGGGATTGCTCTTGAAGTTTCTGAAAATCAGACCAACGAAATTGCCAAAGGCTGCATTCTGGAGCGTCCGAAAGTAGTTTTTTGTGAGAAAACGAACAAGTTCGTGATGTGGTTTCATCTTGAATATCGAGAAACAGGCTATCAAACCGCTCGAAGCGGAATTGCCGTATCGGATTCCCCGACCGGAAGTTTCGAATTTGTCAGAAGCTTACGCCCGAATGCCGGATTTTATCCGCAAAATGTTTCTGATGACTGGAAAAAGCCATTGACCGAAAAAGAAACTGAAGATTTGAAAACATTAAATATCGGAGGCGGTTCGGTGCCGTATTACCCCAAAAATCTGATTTTCCGCCGTGATTTTACCGAAGGTCAAATGGCGCGTGATATGACCCTATTTGTCGATGACGATCGGACCGCCTATCACATTTATTCCTCTGAATCGAACGGAACGCTGCATATCGCTGAATTGACGGAAGATTATCTGTTCCATTCCGGAAGATTTATCCGAATTATGCCGGGACGTTACAACGAAGCCCCGGCGATGATGAAGCACAACGGACGCTATTTTATTTTTGCTTCGGATTGTACCGGATGGGCACCCAATACCATGCGGTTGCTGGTTTCGGATTCCATTTTCGGTGAATGGGAAGAGGTCGGAAATCCTTGCCAGGGGACGGGTTCGCAGGTGGCAAATTCATTTGAATCACAGCCGACTTTTATTTTACCGGTGCAGGGGAAAACAGATGCCTTTATTTATCTTGGCGACCGTTGGCGTCCCAACCACGCCATTGACGGGCGTTATATCTGGCTCCCGATTCAGTTCAGGCATGGGTTCCCGATTATCGAATGGTTCGATGAATGGGATTTGAGCTTTTTTAAAGTTGGATCATAGACAAAACTTTTTTGGCATAAAATTATTAACTCCGCAAACAATTTCAAGGTTTCGTTTCATCCTTATAGATAAGGACATCAATAAATCCCGTTTGAACAAAATTTACTAAGAGGGTATTTACTTTTACCCCGGCTATAAGTTTCGATGAAAGATCAACCTATGCTAAGTATGTGGTTCGGTAATTTTTTTGAACCTTTTTACAGCAACTTTGAAGCAACCCGAAAGGGAATTACTGAAGTCGCCGAATTTGGTTTCAATTCCATCAATTTGGATTCCAAACCCTGGGAAGATTTTTTTGCTCGTTATCGCGGTGAAGAAGCGAGTCAGTATGTGGCCATGCACGAATTTATGATGGCGGAAGCTGCTAAACTCGGACTTGACTATACGCATCTTGCCTTGTATTTATGCGGAGATAATCTTTATCCGACCATCCGCGACGTGCCGCCCGTGCGCGGTGAGGAAGCAATTTTGCCCAACGGTGAACGGATGGGCACTTATAAATACTGGTCGCCGATCGCTCAAAAAACGATGGTCGATCACGTTAAAGGCCTTTTGAGACTTTACAGCGACGGAATGCGGAAAAACGACGAGGGCAAGATCATCATGCAAACGATGTTCGAGCCGATCCCGAAACCGAGTTTTGATGAAGAAGGTCGCAGCCGTTATCTGAACTGGCTCGAAAAAAGATTCGATATTTCACATATCAATGAGCGCTATCAACTGAAGAAACAATCTTTTGAAGAATTAACCCCGGATGAATATTGGCTTCGTCCCGAAGAACTGAATTGGGTCAATTGTGCCAAACCGACTGCGGCGGATTTTGCTGATCGAACGGGGGATTTTTGGAAATGGATCGATAATCAAACCTATCTTGCCGAAGAATTGCAGACCTATCTGGCTACCATGAAACGGCATTGGGATGGGCTGGAAACACCGATCTTTGCTGAGCCCGTTTTGCATCAATGGGGTTATTTTTTCAATCCGCCGAATCAGGAGGGGTGGCAAACCGGACAGCGGGCAATAGACATTTACCAAGCCGGGCAGCATGTTGACGGGGTCTTATTTATCGCCTCACCGCTGAATGCTGAAAACCGGGCAGATGCTTATGCCTTGAGTGTTGAAGGTTCGATCCTGCGAGGGGCAAATAACGAGAAATCTTTTACCGCCGGGCTCTATCTTGGCCGTCATGTTAATGGGGATATTTATAATGTCGTTCCGCCGGCCGAAGCGATTGCAACTCACATTGCGAACGGGGCTAAACGCTTGCATTGTTACGGTTACAGCGGACTTGACGACGGCGGGGTATTGTTCCGGATGGACGAAATTTTCAAGGAGTCCCTAAAAACGGGAATTCATTGGGCAGCAGAAGTTATCCCTCTGTTAAGTAAAGCCAGAACCAAAGAAGTCGCTCTATTGTTTCCTGCTGAAATGAGTCTTTTCGAGCCTCTAGAGGTAGACGAAAACGGCCGCCACCGAATGGATTTGTTGGGTTGGTTTCAGCAGTTCAGGGATTTGGGTTATCACGTTGATATTTTGCACCCGGATCAGATTGTAAGTGGCAAATTAGTTAATTACAAATATTTAGTTGTCCCGCACAATTCGCTTTACGATTTAGGAGACAATCAAAATTTAGAAAAAGCGGTCAAAGAGTTTGTCGAAAATGGCGGTTCGATTTTTCATGGTCCTCATTGCGAGTTAGTAAACAAGGATTTTGGTATTGAAGAAGAAACAATTGAATTTGACTGCATCCGGGCTACTGAAGAGATTATCCCGCATGGTTGGTCAACCGTCACTTTTCTGCATGGCGAATCCTTGGGAAATTATATCCAGACAGGCAAAACAGCAATTGCGAGAGCCTCTTTTGGCAAAGGTTTCGTCTATTCTTTCGGATTTCAATACGGTTATTCCTATTCAAGAAAAACGATGCCGATCGTCCCGCCAGCTTACGGTAAGTTGGAAATGCATCCGATTGTTCTACTCAAGGAAACGCCGATCGCAGAAATTGTCGGACAGTCCAAAGAGATTCCCGTAGCTCCGATCAAAGGAGTGGAGTTTGCCAGATTCGGCAAGTTTTTAGTGGTCGTCAATCATCGTTCAAGTCCAATAGATATTAGAGAGATCAAGATAAAACAGGAAATTGCCCAAATTCCATCTGCCACGGGTTGGCTGGCCGGGCATTCAGCCACCTGTTTGGAGTTGGCTGATTAAAAATTAGGAGAAATAGAAAATGAAAGCAGTAAGTGAAACAAATAATTTTCAGAAAACATTTGATTTATGTGTCGAGAAAACTCATCGCAACATCAAACTTTTAGCTGATAAACCAAAATCCTGGGCATTTGATAAAGACGGAATTTACTCCAATTTCCATGAGGGATTTTTTGACATCGGAAATTGGACTACCTCGTTTTTTACCGGCATGGCTCTGATTGCTTTCCGGCATACTAAAGATCAGTATTTTCTCGAGCAACTCGAACGTCTGGCACCTGTTTATCACGAAAAAGTTTTTGAGCAATACATGGAAACAATGCATGACCTCGGCTTTCTCTACTCATTGTATTCAGTCGCTTTATACAAGGAAACGGGCAGCCAGGATCACCGCCAAGTCGGACTGCAGGCGGCTGATGTTTTAGTCTCCAGATTTGATGAAAAGGGAAATTATATTCGCGCCTGGGGGCGTTTGGACGAACTCGATACGGATTATGCGGGTCTGGCGATTATTGATTGTCTGATGAATTTACCGCTCCTTTTCTGGGCAGCTGAAGAAACGGGCGACAAAAAATATTACGAGATTTCGGTCAAACATGCCGATACGGTTTTGGCAAACTTTGTGCGCGAAGATCATTCGGTTTATCACGCCTTACGTTTTAATAGTGAAACTGGCCAGGTTATCGGCGAAGACAACTATTGCGGAAATGCGGTCGGTTCACAATGGGCGAGAGGCACGGCGTGGGCCATTTACGGTTTTGCGCTGCTTTACAAATACACCAAAGACCAGAAATATTTGGACGTTTCAGAAAAGATCGCCCTTCGATTTGCTGAAAATTTGGGCACGGACGGAATTCCGGTTTGGGACTTTAACATGCTTGAAGGGGATAATTATCAACTCGATACATCGGCAGCTTCTCCGGCTGTTTGCGGAATACTGGAGTTGGAAAAATGGGGGGTTCAAAGTCCGAAACTTGAAACCGCCAAAAATCAAATGTTGGAAGCGCTGACGAGCGGTGAGTATTTAAATACTGATGAAAATATTCAGGGGATTTTAAGCGATGCTGAAGTTGGAGACGGGGTTGGAAAAGCTCGCTATGCCTTTACGAGCTGGGGAGATTACTATTTGATGGAAGCCCTGGACAGAGTTTTGTATAACCGCGAGACATGGTGGTAATTCGATTTTGGATTTTAGATTTTGGATTTTGGATTGGTGAAATTACGAATGTATTTGAACATCAAATACATTTAACCTAAACAACCTTATGAGATTTATTGAAAATCCAATTCTGCGGGGCTTTAATCCTGATCCGTCCATTTTGCGGGTTGGAGATGATTATTATATTGCGACCAGCACGTTTGAATGGTTCCCTGGTGTCCGGATTCATCATTCGCGGGATTTGGTTAACTGGCGTCTGATCGGACATGTTCTGACTCGAAAATCGCAGCTTGATTTAACCGGAGTTCCGAACTCGGGCGGTATCTGGGCCCCTTCTTTAAGTTATTCTGACGGAAAGTTCTACTTAATTTACACGATTGTCCGAACCTGGGAACCCGGGCAACCGTTCAAGGATATGCACAATTATCTGGTCACGACCGATAAAATAGACGGGGAATGGTCCGAACCGACTTTTTTGAATTCGAGCGGGTTTGACGCAGCACTTTTTCACGACGATGACGGGCGCAAGTGGCTGCTCAATATAGAATGGGATTACCGCCAAAAAAACGGTCATCAACGCTTTCAGGGGATTCTTTTGCAGGAATACAGTGAAAAAGAACAACGACTAGTGGGAGAAAGACGAAACATTTTCAAGAAAGATATTTTGATCGAGGGACCGAATCTTTATAAACACAACGGTTATTACTATTTAATGCTCGCTGAGGGCGGAACAGGCTGGGAACACTCGATTTCGATGGCACGTTCAAAATCGCTCTTTGGTCCTTACGAGGTTGATCCACAACCTAAAATCCTGACTTCTCGCGATGATAAAACTTTGGAGCTGCAAAAAGCAGGACACGGGGAACTGGTCGAAACGCAAAATGGAAACTGGTATTTAGTGCATTTATGCAGCCGGCCGATTGGTCAACAAAGAAGCTGCATTTTGGGACGCGAAACGGCTTTGCAGAAAGTTTACTGGAATGATGAAGGTTGGTTGAGACTCGAAAAAGTCGGAAATTATCCCGAGGTCAGGGTTTGCGCCCCTGATTATTTGTCCGAAACCATTTGGGACCAGGAACCCGCACGCGATGATTTTGATGATCAAACATTAGGTCTGCAATGGAATTCTTTGAGAGTTCCGATTGATGAATCCTGGCTGAGTTTGTCGGAAAGAAAAGGTTGGCTGAGACTTTGCGGGCGTGAATCACAGCACTCTTTACATACCCAAAGCCTCGTGGCGCGGCGCTTAACGAATTTTGTGTGCCTAGTAGAAACCACCCTCGAATTTTCGCCCGAAAACTATAATCAAGCGGCTGGTCTGGTGATCTGGTATAACTCCAAAATGCATTTCTATTTACGTGTTTCGCAGGATGAACAAGAAGGCAAAGTTTTAGGAATAACTTTAACCGATAATGGAGTTTATCGGGAATTAACCGAAGATCAAATTGCGATTAACGATTGGAAGAAAATTTATCTCCGGGCAGAGATCAACTATGAGGATTTACAGTTTTCAGCTTCTTCTGACGGCAAAAATTGGCAGCAAATCGGAGGAATTATGGATATGAATAAACTTTCCGATGATTATGGAGACAATTTGAACTTTACCGGAACTTTTGCCGGTCTCTGTGCCCAGGATTTGAACGGGACACGAATTCAAGCCGATTTTGATTATTTTCATATAACCTAAACTTAATGGATTTGTTCAAATTTTAGAAAATTTATATATCAAAAATTACGGGGATTTGTTAGGTAAAGGTTGATTTTAACCAGCAAAATTCGGACATAGACAAATTTAGATACCAGAAATCAAGGGAAAACTATCAATAATTCATGCGTTTGAAAAGAATGTTGGCATCCCATACGGGATGGATAGTGGTAGCGGCGCACCATCTTAAAACTTTTTAAGTTTATAAATTCGTTCTTGTATATTCCCCTTATTGACCCTTTAACTAAGAAAAACACCCCGTCAAAAAAGGGTAGTTTTTTGACAGTTTGCGTTTTTGATCGTTTTGGTTAATAAAAATAAGGTTTAAATAGTTTTAGAAAGGGTTTTTTGACACTTCTATTGAATATTTTTGAAATAACGGTTTAAGTTACGATAGCTAGAGGCAATTTCATGCCATTAGAAGGCTTCCAAAAGTTTGTCCCTCATGTGTTTGGTGGAATTGATGATAAAAAACGATTGTAAGGGCTGTATGTCGCAAAGACGGGATGTTGTGTTACTGTCAACACACTTCGTTTTCGATTTACGAGTGATTTTGGTAAAGGTTGATCATTTTTTGTTGAAAACGACCAAGTTGTTTTACTCCCTCAAGATAGTTGAAACTCTTTCCCGACTAATTATTTCATTTTCCGAGGTGTGATAGTACCAACGAAATTATTAAGTCAAATTTGACGAAGTCCTGAATAGGAACATTGCCGATAAACCTTGAGGTGTCGGGTAAAGGGGTAGAGGAAAAGGAACTCCTAATTTTGGGCATACCCCGGCATGGAAAATTTATAAACAAAATTGTTAGAGTAGCTAAAAAGAAAATTATCCGCTTTGAAGGAAAATTTGGTTTCAAACGGTTAATTATCGTTTTTCAAAGAGTTTATCCCCTGTTGTATCAAAATGAAAAATTCATTGATTGAAAGCGAAATTTCGGTAAAAACTAAACTGTTGATTCTATTAGGCTTATTAGATTGATTTGCTGGAACTTTTTTTTACCTGTGACACCTACTATGTAAAAGAGCCTGCTTTCGGGCATTTTAGGGCACCTTTTATAGCCGATACCACCCTTGATAGCCAATGACTTCTAACCCCACTTTTGGACATTTCCTCGTGCCGAATCCACCCTTGATTACCAATGAGCTTACTCACCGAGTTTTTCTCCAACCCAGTAAGTAATCCTATTTTCTATTTACCCGACCATGATCTACGACTCCAAGTAAATTTCACTTCTTTCTTGATAATTGACTTTCGGACACGAGGTTTTGGAGGCGGTGGTTTAGGGGCAAAATATTTTCTCAAATATATGTTTGCCTCGGCAAAGGCTTGATTGAAATCATCCTCCTCCTCTTCGATCATAATCTGGAAAATACAAACCTCCAGATGCCGCTGCAAAGACCGGTAACCGACACCAAAGCGTTCAGCAGTCACTCTCAACGATCCCCTTCTGGCATAATCAATCAGCATGTCTGCTTGATCAGGATGGTGGCAAATTGAACAGTTCATTTTAGTGATAATTTATAAAGCCTCTCAAAAGGAACAGGAACCGTTCCGCGATCTCTCCGGCAGGTGCGCCGGTTACCCTGGAAATCCATTCTGATTCATGCAAAACCCGTTGGTATCTTCTTTTACTCTTCACACCGACAAAACTGAGTTGCGAGGTTCGTAAATTGGTAAATTTAATCAAGAGGTCAAACTTTCTGCCCCAAGCAGTAGGTAAGTGGTGAGTGTTTTTATAAGTTTCATTAAGCTCGTCAATATCCTGATTCAGGATTTGTATCGCTTTTAATATGGCAGGGATAGTTTCTTTTCTTTTTTGTTTTGACATTTTCATATTGATGATGTTGTTAGTCCTAAATATGAGACTTTTGCACCTATTATTATCCCTATGGATTAGACCCTCAATTTATGACATTCACCTAGCAAACGGTAATACGTTGATTTTTTCATTTTGTAAATCTCATTTTTATAAAATTTCTCACCAAAAGCTCTAAGTGCATCTATAAAGCCTGATAACTGAATTGCTTTATTCAAATTGCCGGTCTTTTTGAAAATGATTTCAATTTTGCTGTCGTTCATATATTTAAGATTTTCCATGCCTATTAGGCTCTTACACTCCTCAATAGCAATGTTTATATTGCGTTCTGAGAGCATTTCGCTTGCTGTATGACCATTGAAGCCTAATCTCTTGGCAAAGCGTTTGACGGGAGTTAAGCGGTTGATGAAATACTCACATCGAATCAGGCCTAGTGATTGTTCAACTAATTCAGGTTGAGGGTTATTATTCAAAACTTCAGCGTTCTTATCATAAATCCTTATACCTCTCGAATAGTTTTGATAATAAACCGTTTCACCATTTATTGGTTTTGTTTTCATTCGGGGTATAGTCACCCGTGAAAAGAAACCTATTACTGGTTTTACATCCTCAACTGGATAAATTTGATTAAAGGCATAATGTATGCGGCAAGTGTCAGCCTTAAAGGCATCAAACTTCAATCCGGTGCGTTCCGTAAGGTTGTTTGAGACTAAAAACAACGACTCGTGAATTTCTTCGATTGATGGCAAATTTACATTTGAGCCATAAAAAAGTTTCGGAATGTTAAAATCAAGGCGAAGTCTAAAGATGCTGTTCCAAGTTCGATAAAAGGTAAGCTGAGGTTCGTAAATCCCCGGCATCCCGTTATCAAACCAAGTCCAAGAGCCAAATTTGCCCTTTTTTTTAGAAAAGTTAAGTTCTGCTATTTCTTCTGATCGAAGTTTGGGAAATGAACTTACTAATGAAATTGAATCAACTGAGGCCAGCATTTGGATTCCTTTTTGTAGCTGTATTAAGGGTTTCCTTATTTGGTGCCAAAAGCCTCTCGTTTATTTCTTTCCAGATACTTTTCGAGGTCTTCGCGGAGATAGACAATTTTGGACGATAAGCGCCGAAAATCAATCTTTCCGGCTTTTCGCTCACGCCAAAGGGTGACTTGAGAAATTCTCAAAAAAGCGCTGGCTTCTTTATCAGTGTAAATTTGTTGTTCGCTCATAAATAGAATGTCCTTCTTAGATACAGTTTATTCATTGGTCACAGCGGAACGTGTGTCCAAATTAGGCTTAAATAGCCCATCAATTTCATTCTATTTATTCAGCTTTTATCTGTCCCGGAGTAATCTTTTACAAAAATCACAATAGATTTTTCAAAAATCATTGTTTAACAGGGAGGCTATAGGTTTTGAATTGTCCAAATGCCTTATCAATTGTGGTTGGGTCAGGAGACACGTCTTCTTTTCCTCTTTCGAGTCGCTCGTTATATATTTCGTTGAGTATTTCATCTTTACTCTTTAAATTAAAATTCCACCATACGAGCCATTTAACGCGATCAAAACCAGGTGGTTTAGTGCCTTTTTTAATTTCACCTAGGTTATTACTAATCCCCACCATTTGATAATATTCGTTTAACGCCGGTTCAAGTCTCTTTTTTAATCGAGCTTCATAGTCTTCAACCTCTTCGCCTGGATTCCATCCTTCGAAGTTAAATTCAAATGGCACCACATCAAATGAACTAATGGAAAGAGCAGGAACGGTAATTTTAACAAGACTTTGATTAGGGTTTTCCCTAAATTCACTTAAGAAATAGAAGGCGTATCTCAACAGCCAGTCCTTTTCTAAATAATGCTGTTCCGCCCACTTTAATAATCCGATCATTAACTCAATAAAAACATGAGGGTGAGTTGAACTATGAGGGTGAATTCCCTCAAGGAAATTAGTGAATTGCCATTTTGAGTCAGAAAATAAAGATTCCAGATTAGTAATAATCTCATCAAAGATTCTTTTACTTTCAGATCGAATTAACTTTTTCAAAATTGACTCTTCGAAGTGTTTGGGAAAGATAGGATGATCACGATCCCAAACTAGGTTATTTTCAAGCAACTCCAATGTTTCCTCTCTTTTTTCAATAAATTCTGAAAATTCTGTTTTATTTTCTACTGAAGGAAAGAGCCAGGAAAGGAAGTTTAATAAAACACGGTATTCCCCCCATTTATAATCATGCCGGTAAGTTTTGTGTTTTTTCGGTCGGAATTGAAGTAATGGATAAAAGGTATTATTTGAACTAATCAAGAGTGAGTTAATAAATAAATCCAACGAGTTGTCAAGATCAAACAAATTATCAAGTTGATGCCATTCAAACAATGAGCTGTATCCGTTAATGGTTTCACCCCAAAACATATCAAAACATGGAAGAAGCTCTTTTAATTCTTTAATCACATCTGGACAAAATTCACCAATAAAATCAACAAATCTTTGTTGATAAGTAGTAACAATCTTTTCTTGGTCATTATATTTACCTGATATGATTAGGGGCAGTTGTGGCTGTTGGATTTCCCACTTTTCTAACTCCCTTTCAATGAATTCTTCTAAAGTATCAAACGGAAACATTGAATCAAATCCTTTTTCTTCATATAACTTTTTTACACTAGGATATTGTTGTTCAAATTCCAGTTTCTTTTTGTTCCGGTTTTTTTCACGCTGAAGTCTTAGTTGTTTAGAAGATTTATTGTCTTTCATTTTTGATCAATTCAGCAGTTTGCTTTCTGCGCGCACTTTATTATCAATTTCCGAATTAAAGATATTCATCCTTTCTGTAATCTCCTTAATAGAAGTTGCATCATTATTTACGTAGTATTTCAGTGTCGTTTGCAATTGGGTATGTCCAGCCAACTTTCCGGCTAAAGGAAGGGGAGTGCCGTTTTGAATCCATCGTGTAATGGCAGTCCGGCGTAGATCGTGAAAGTGCAAATCATCAATCTTGGCAATTTTCTTTGCAGTATTAAAACTATGCTTAAATTCAGCAAAAGGAAATATTCTTTCACTAGGTGAAAGTGATTTGATATTTTCAAGTTCAACTTTAGTCCTTTCTGATAATGGAGCCGTTCTTTCACGCTCGGTTTTGGTGTGAGTTCCTAGAACTAAAATCAAATTATTCTCAAAATCAATGTCTTGCCACCTCAGCTTTAGAATTTCACCACGCCTTAGAGCTGAATCAAGAGCTAAAAGAATAATTGCTTTTAAGTAGGGATTATCGACACTTATTTTAGCTGTAATCTCTTGCTCTTTACCCCTCCATTTTCTTGAATAGGTGATTTCACGCTCTCCCTGGCATGAATCCAACAAACGAGCGTCTTCATCAACTGTAAGGAGCCTGGAACGCTCCATTTCAGCCGATTTATCGACTACCTTGGCATTGAAGAAAATATCTTTTAAAATCCAACCCTTTCCATAAGCAAAACGCATAATTTTACCCATTGTCGTTAATTCTCGATTAACAGTTGCGATTTTTACCGGTCTGCCAAGTTGTTCGGAATCAGTCTTCAGTCGCCAAAGTTTAAAATCTTCTATACTTTGGGTTGTAATTTGTTTGATCAATCTTTTACCGAAGAACTTCTTGAGCGTCGTTAACTGACGTTTCGCTGTATCATGTGAGCGGACTCCGGCCACCTTGCGTCCCTCAGCAATAACGGCCGGTTTGTAAAAGGTTCGTTCGCAATAATCAGCTAAATCACTAAAGGTCATCCTTTCACCCGTTTGAATTTGTCCATGGGTTTTTTTGATCTCATCAATTAGTTTATTTTTGAGGTCTGTCGCAGCTCCTTTTTTTTCAGCATGACGTTCCAAGAAACATTTCTTCCCCTTGGTCTCGTCAAAATATTCTATCTTGACAATCCATTTGCCTGCTGATTTTCCTGTTCTGCGCTTAATGATTCTACTTTTGACTTCCATAAAATTCACACCACTCACACCACAATTCACACCAAAAATAGCTTAATAACGTGAAGTATCTTGGAATGTATTGAAAGAAAAGTCAAGCATAAATGAAGCAATATAATAAGTAGTTAGTAGGAATTTGAAGGACAGTGAAAATCGTTGAAATCTTTGGCTATCCGGTTCGGGACCGTGAGGTCGCAAGTTCGAATCTTGCCGCCCCGACTCAAAATGAGCGACTTTTAGTCGCTTTTTTTTTGTTAAATGGAGAACCTCACCAAAATGAAAATTTGTAAATATTGCAGATTGGAAAAACCTGATGAGTCTTTTGAAATTTGCAAAATCACTTCCGAAAAGACCTATTATCGCCAAAAATGTAAAGATTGTAAGCGGACTGTCCGAGTTACTAGGCGTAAAAAGACTCGAAAATGGCTAGACGACCACAAGAAAAATCTAGCTTGTGAAAGATGTGGATTTTCAGATTTTCGGGCATTAGAATTTCATCATTCAAATGATAAAGAAAAAGATTTTAATGTGGCAGATATGATTCGTAGTGGTTCGTCAATTCAAACTATCTTGAAGGAAATAGAAAAATGCGAAATTTTATGCTCAAATTGTCATCAAATCGAACATTATGAACAAAGAGCATAAATAAAATACTCAAATCATCTCGGCCTGATTGGCTGAGTCCCGTTTTCAATAAACATCTATCCATTTAAGGCCGTTTACGCTTCGATTTTGGCAAAGAAATAACCGCCTAATAGTAAAAACAAAACTGCAAACCCGCATAAAACTAATATATTTAGTGAAAGGTCGAATTGTCCCGCGTTGATTAATGCCCCTCTTAATCCATCAATACCATAGGATAAAGGGTCGAGCCGGGTGATAAAATTTAGGACAGTTGGAAGATCATCGAGCGGATACAGAGCACCGGACAAAAAGAAAATCGGCATCACCATAAAATTCATCACCAATTGAAAGCCTTTCATATCCTGCAAAACCGAGCCGATAGCCATTCCGAGTCCGCTAAAGACCACCGCCGTCAGAATCATAAATAAAAGCGCTATCGGTAGCGAATACCAGTTGAGTGGACGAAATCCGAAAATCAGACAGACGGCTAAAACCAAAATGCCTTGAAAGACCGCGACCGTCGCTCCGCCTAAAATATTGCCGATCATAACCATCAAACGTGGAACCGGAGCCACCAGCGTTTCTTTTAAAAAACCGAACTGGCGATCCCATAAAAGAGCAATACCAGAAAAGATTGAGGTAAAGAGAACACTCATTCCGACCACGCCCGGCGCCATAAATTGGAGATAACTGCCATGACCGGCCCGTTGGAAAACGGGACCGAGACCAAACCCGAGGACCAGTAAATATAAAAGGGGCTGACCGAGCGAAGCAAAAATCTGCGATCGTGACCGGAAATAACGTTTCATGGATCTAAGCCAGAGAATATAAACAGCATTCATAATCTTCTGTATTTACCTATACTTACGGTATATTACCGAGTATGACTGAGTTAAGATTAAAGACTTTCCAATGATATTCTAATACTCAGTAATACTCAAAAGTGGCGAGTAGTAGATACAATTTTAGATACAGTAAAATTAGACCGCCTTCGACGGGTTAACCTATTCAGTTTTCAAATATCAAAGCCTTTGGTTAATCAGAACCTCTGCCAAAGAATAAAAGTTCAGGGTAAAAATCCTTGAAGAATCGTGTTAAAGCGGCTCTTTCTTAATTTTCTAAAAAATCCTGAGAATGATGATAGTTTTTCTTAATTTCAAACGCATTTGTTATTAAAGAGGCAAAATTGCCAGATTTGATTTAGAGGCTTTATCAAGCATAAACTTCAACTTTTGGAAGAATATTTTAAAGGAGACACTGGTAATGTATGATTTGCCATATCACAAAGAAAATGATCAGGAAGTAGTCCGCGATTTTATTAAAAAATACCCGTTTGCTTTTTTGAGCGGATGCGATGCCGAAAATAAACCGATTGCCACGCAGGTTCCGGTTTTTATTGAAGAACAAGACGGAAAACAGTTCTTACGTGGTCACATCATGAAAGATACCGACCACTATCGAGCTTTCCTGCACAATGAAAATGTGCGGGTTGTGTTTACCGGTCATCATACTTATGTCAGTGGCACTTGGTACAGTAACCCGCATATTCCATCTACCTGGAATTATATGAGCGTTCATGTCAAAGGCATTGTGCGTTTTTTAGATGCTGATGCTTTAGAAAATGTCCTGAGAAAAACATCGCTTCATTTTGAAAATGATAATCCAAACTCAACCACTGTTTTCGATAATGTTCCGACCGAACTTAAACAGAGAATTATGCACTTGATAGTAGCCTTTGAAATTGAGGTGGCGGAAATGGATACGGTCTTCAAACTAAGCCAGGACAGGGACGCTCAAAGCTATCGAAATATTATTGAGAAGCTTAAACAACAGGACGAATCCGGACAAGTAATTGCGACAGAAATGGAAAAACGAGCCGAACGACTTTTTCCTAAAAATAATCAATAATAAGTAAATAATTACTGATTGAGATGGTCTTCCAATCAATCGAGATCGGAAGACGGTTACAGCCTACGGCCGAAAATAAATTCTCTTCTGAGAACAAAACTTTTCAGAATTAAACAACTCGCCCGGTCGTCAGACATAGTTATAAATCAAATCTTTATCTGCACCAAATAAAGCCGAAAAATCCGGGATGAAAGTAATTGATTTTAAGACTATTTTTAAATTAAAATGCGAACCAGCAAAATAGTTACTTCGTGATGGAGTTCAAACAATGAAATCGATTCTTCTCATTTTAGTTTTAAGTTTTACTTCTGTCATTTTGTGTCAGACGCAAACCGCCACTACGACAGATGGCAAAAAGGTCATCCTCAAACCTGACATGACGTGGGAGTATGTTCAAAAAAAGCCGGAAACTACTCCGGCCCCGAAAATCGAATCAAATTACATAAATTTTAAGGGCGACAATCGGGATGATATTGATGCATTTTTAAAGCTCCACCCTTACGAAAAAGGGGAGTATGAAACTATGGATGAGTTTAAAGCCAGGTTTGAAACACACAAAAAAACTAAAATTGAACGCTTGAACAAAAATGTCGAAGATATTGTGGTAGTCGGAAAAAGTTCGCTTAACTATGATGCCGAAACAAAATCATTTAAACCCGATTTAATAAGATTAGACATCGCGACGAACTTAGGTCCATTTCTTCGGTTTTATACTGCACCTAACTTTAAGCAAATTGCGGACCGTCGAATTTACTTAGTATTTTCAGTTTCACCTGAAAAAGCAAAAAACAAAAATAACATGCGATTTGCAGTATATGGTACTCCGATAGGAAATTCGGTGGCTGAAATCGTGCCCCGGAAAATTGTGGTTTTCGATACCACCACTGGCGAAATTTATAAAGTTTTTAATTATGAAAATAAATAAATGCGAATCAGTAGTTGAAATCGAGAAGATAAAAAATAAAGAGTGGTTTTGATACCACTCTTTATTTTTTGCTGTCAATTTTCTATTAAGCTGCAATGAGTATCATTTCATTTATTTACTTTTTGCCGAAATCTTTCAAAAAATGACCCGATTTTTAATCAATTTTCGTTTATATATCTGAAGGGTGATATTTTCAGCCAAAGGAGAAAATTTATGTTATTTTTGATTGCATTTGTGATTTTCGGGTCGGTGGGCGGTTTATTAGTTAAATCTTTTATGGAGAGTCGCGGTTCATTAGGGACTGCCGCCAGTATAATTTTGGGTATCGTTGGAAGTTTTGTTTTAGGAATACTGTTTCTTTTATTTGGAAAATCTTTAGTTGGTGATGGACCTGATTTTCTCGTTTCATTACTATCAGCAGCGATTGGAGCAATGATCCTGCCTCTTATCGTTACATTGATTAAGAAATGACAAAATAATTAAACCGGAAACAACCGTGAAGCGGCAAAGAAACACGGCCTTTTTGGTAATGTGATCGATACCTGGAAAATTGCTGCTCCAGTTTGTCAAAGTGAACTTGATATTCAGAAGGCGGGAATTTTCTTTGTTCCTTATTTTCTACTCCACATTTTCGCCATCTCGCGCATTTGCGCAGATGAATCGGCTTTTTCATCGCGGATAGAGGTTCCCGTCAAGGCTAAAAAAGCGCCTTCCAGTGAATCCGTTTTGGTTTGTTTCTTCAGTTCTGACGGTGTTCCCAAAGCAACGATTTTGCCATGGTCAATGACTGCTACCCGCTGGGCAACTCGTTCGGCTTCATCCATATAATGAGTCGTCAAAAAAACCGTCATCCTTTCATCTTCATTGAGGATCTTAACATGCTTCCACAATTGATTACGGCTTTGCGGGTCAAGCCCCAAAGTTGGTTCGTCGAGAAAGAGAATTTTTGGCGTGTGCAATAAGCCTCGTGCGATTTCAAGCCGTCTTTTCATACCGCCGGAAAATTCTTTGACGAAGGCATCACGTCTCTCCCACAGTTCGAATAATTTGAGCAGCATTTCAATTCGTTCGCGACGGACTTTGCGTGGCACGGAATAGAGAACGCCGTGCAGCTCCATATTTTCAAACGCAGTTAGCTCCTGATCCAAACTCGGATCCTGAAAGACAATCCCGAATCTTTGTCGAACTTCGAGCGGATGAGTGACCGGATCAATTTCGTCAATTAAAATATTTCCGCTGGTCGGTTTCATCAGTGTCGTGAGCATTTTAATGCTGGTTGTTTTACCCGCCCCGTTTGGCCCCAGAAAGGCAAAAATCTCTCCGGCCGGAACTTCAAACGAAATATGATCAACCGCTACTATCTCGCCAAATTTCTTGGTCAAATCTTCGACTTTTATCATAAATTTGAACTGCTTTCCGATGTAATATCTGCTGTTACTTTGATTTTACTATCTGCTTCCCGTAAGATTCAACCGTTGAGATCCCTATCTTAAAAACGAGGGGACCAACGACGACAGTGGGGTGGTTATGGGGGTAGCCGCCCTGCTTTTTATGTCTTGATGAGTTTGATAACTCTATTTTCGAATAGTGAAAAGCTTTGGATTTTCTTCACCGTAAAAAATATTGTGTTATTTCAGGTTCGGACTTATGATTTGGAAAGTAAGCGGGAGAACATATGAAAACCTGTTACCAATGCAATTCTCAAAATCCTGATTTTAGTAATTTCTGCGGAAACTGTAAGGCTAACATCGCTCTGGTCCCAACTAACGCTTTGGGACATTTCAAATGTCCTGCTTGTCGATCAACCGCCGGGGTGCTTTTTACCAGTTCGGTTTCTACTGGCGGAATTGCGACTTTAATTGTCTTGATCTTTCTTTGTTTCCCCTTATTTTGGATCGGACTGTTAATCAGAGACTATCATCAGCACTGCAAATCCTGTGGAGTAAGTTTAGATTAAAGATTTCATATCATTTGGCAGCTGGCGATAGAATATCTTCAGTTGACGGAACCAAACCAAGCTGCTGGAAAAATCCTAAGGTTTCAACTAAAACCCAATCTTCAACAATCTTTCCGTTAATGATGCGATGAATCACGGACAAACGAACGCTTAGATGTTTACCGGTTGGAGCAATTCCGAGCCAAATGCCCGTATGCGTTCCCTGCATCACGCTTTGGGTCATCACCCGCTCACCTTCGGCTAGTATTTGTTCAACCGTAAAATGCAGATCAGGGAAACCAGTCAGCCATTCTGTGATGTGATGTTTGACCGCTTCAGGATTTCTTACGGCAGAGACAATTTCTGCGCCGGACTGAAGTTGATGCGTCAGGCAATGAGAGGCAAAGATTTCATCGGCCACGTCTAGATTTCGCTCGTTCCACAGTTCCTGATAGAAACGATTAACAATAGTTTTGTTCTCTTCAATCATCATCAGCTAAAACAATGAGAGTAAACCAAATTCATATTTGGTCTGTTTTAAATCTCATTCGTCAACTTTTGTTTTGAGCTAATTATTGTAAATGTTTCCAGAGAAAAGACCAGCTCGGAAACCAGCCCTCTGATGACTTTGATTATCTATAATGAAAAAAAGGCGTTGTGATAACGCCTTTTTCATCCTTAAATTGTCTTTGGATAACCCTATTTTAGAAGATTTTCTCGATTCTTTGTTCTGATCGCGAGGGGTTAGCTTTTGAAAGGTTAATTCAATCTCCTTATGGTAATTATCTCGGATTAAATTTTAAGCCTTTTTAGCCCGGCTCTTTTTAACCGGCTCTTCAGCTGATACCGTTACCGGGAAACGATAATTTTTTCCAAAAGCACTGTCAAAATAGACGCCTCCCGTCGCTCCGGTATTAAGAAACCAGAGAATGGCTTCCGAACCCTCTGCCGGAACCGGGAGAACACCTTTTAAGATATTTACCTCGTCACTGGCTTTGGCCTTTTCAGGAGCTAACTTGATTTCTTTGACCTCAGCGTTCGGAGCTACCTGATAAAAAGCCGAAATCGTCCATTCAGGTTTGCCTTTGGTGCCAATGGATCGTTCAAACGGAAGTCTGGTTGCGTCAAAAAGAATGGTGACTTTTGATCCCGGTTTAATTTCTCCTTTTAACTCTTGTTGAAAATCACCGGTAAAGATAATCGTGGTTGGGTCGTCTTTTTTAGATTTAGTAGCTAAAACTTTTTCTTTGGCCATAATAATTATTCCTTTATATTTTATTTGTTTGATAAAAAGTAGATTTATTTTTAGAAATTATCTATGAACACGATAAATGAATCATTGTCCATTAGTCCAATTCTTAATTTCTGTTATCTATATGAATAAATTTCATATCTAGGCAAGAAAATCTCCTAAACTTAAGAAAGACTTTTACTTAACGAGGTTTCGAAACAATCCAAATCTTAATTGTAATAATCCTATTTAAAGTATAGAAAGATTATTTTTCGAGTTATTAAAATAAAAGTGTCCTGGAAAAATGCAAATCTTTGATATTTCTGTTTGATATTCACACATTTTTACAAATTTGACCCAAATCTCAAATCAACTTCAATTTCTTCTAAGATCAATTAACTCAATCTTTACAGCGCTTTTTAGAAATGGCACAGATTTTGCAGAATTCGTCATTAAAGTAGTTTGTACTACTTACCAGTATGTAAAAATAACGACAAAGGGAAGGAGTAAAATATTATGTCAAATCATGGAACAGCAAAAGAAGAAATTGGTGGAATTAAAGATCGTGTCGTAGGTAGCGCTAAAGATACCGCAGGCGAATTAACCGGCAACACCAGTCTGGAAAGAGAAGGTGAAGCTCAAAATGCTTATGGTAATGCCAGACAAGCGAATAACGATGTAATTGATACTGACTATGGCCAAGGCAGAGTGATGACCGGTATGTTCCGGGATCGTGATAGTGCCGAAAGAGCCTATAATTCAATCACCAATCGCGGTTATAACAGCGATGACGTAAATGTTCTGATGTCGGATCAAACTCGTGATAAATACTTTACCGATGATGATACCGCATTAGGCACCAAAGCTCTTGAAGGAGCCGGAGTCGGCGGAGCGGTCGGCGGAACTCTCGGAGCGGTTTTAGCCGGCATCGCGGCGATCGGAACTAATTTAGTGCTTCCGGGTCTAGGACTTTTGGTCGCGGGACCTTTGGCGGCAGCGTTTGCCGGAGCCGGAGCCGGCGGTTTAACCGGTGGCTTGATCGGAGCCTTGATCGGATCGGGTATTCCCGAAGAACAGGCCAAATATTATGAACAAGGCATCAAGGACGGCGGTATCGTGATGGGAGTTAATCCACGCACCAAGGAAGATGCGGATTATTTCGAAAACGAATGGCGCAATTACAAAGGTGAACAAATTTATCGTTAATTATGTCTTCTCAAAGATAACCTAATGATAAAGAAAAGAGCCTTCCTGAGAGGCTCTTTTTTAATGCCAAATCATGAATATTTCTTTATTTCGGCTGTGGTTTTAATTCCCACAAAACATTGACGATCACCCAGCGACCGTTAAATTTTGCCACGTGTAAATAATCGATCCAATCTGAGGCGACGATCTTAACGCTGGCCGCGTTTTCGAAAACATCCAGAATCGTGACATCTTTCTGCTGCTTTTCTGGTGGCGTTTGTTTGCCTCCGCCGCGCTTGACCCCTTGCACTAAGCCCATTGCGCTCATTTGTTGGAGCATACTTCGACCATCCCGGGTCATAACTATCCGCTTAGCCAAATCGGGATGCAAAGCCCGCTCCATTCGTTCAGCGTCTGCGGCATACCAACCCTCGATATAATCAAGCGCGGTAGTGGTGATCGCCGATTTATCCGCTTCAGAAACGGTTGTTTGAGCGTGAATCGACCACGCCGAAATCATTAAAAACAATGTTAATAAAATAGCTTTTTTCATCTTTTAACCTCACAGAATAAACTTTTTCGAGCAAAGTTATTATTTATTTTGCTCCCTTGGCAAATCGCTGTAACCATCTACTTGAAAACGCCAAACGCCTGTTTTCTCACGCGTCGCGACAACCACAAATTTCCCTTTTCCCTGACGCGACTCACCTTTTTCGTTGGTCGAAATCAGTGTGTAAATGCCGACATCATAAGCGAGATTTTGATCAACTTGCCGCTGCACGATACGAAACTTAATCTCCATCTTTCCGTTTTGTTTTTTGACCGAATCAAAAAAACTTTGAAAATTCTCTAAGATCTTGGGCTGCCCCGTCTGAATCTCACCACCGGGTGCCAGATACGCCGCTGTTTCAGTGTAAAGATTGGCCACCTGCGCCGGATCGAGTTTCCGATAGCCCTCGCTGAACTGCTGATAAACTTTGTCGAGCCCCGGGTACGGCGCCACACCTTTTTCTAAAGTTAAATCCTGAGCGAAAGCAGGACAGACGAACAATAGAAAAGCGACAAAAATCGAAAATGAATTTGCTTTTATCATAACGAAAACAAATTTATAGTGACTTTGTCGATTCAGACAATAGTTTTGTGATTTGCGGATGTTTCCCGGTGAAATTCGGTCAAAAGTTTAGGCCGGCTTCCAGATTCTTGCGGTAACGGCGGCTGGAAGTCAATTCAGTTCCATCAAGTAAAACAATCGAATACTCACCCTTAAAGAGCATATTTAGTTCTTTGATATTAGCGATACGAACGATCTTTGAGCGACGGATTCGCAAAAATTCATTTGGATTGAGTTTGCTTTCGATGGCGTCCATCGTTTCGCGCAAGACAAATTTTTCGCGTCCGACGTGAATTTCGACATAGTTCCCCAAGGAAGAAATCCAATCAATCTTTTCCACCTTCAGTAAATGAATCCGCCCGTTTTCTTTAACTGCGATGCGTTGGGGGAATTTTTCTTCCGTCGGTTTCAAAAAGCTAAGTAAATCGGTAATTTTATTTTCGAGTGAATGATTTTCGCCCGTCAAAACCCGGCGGCGAATTCGCTCCAATGTTTTTTGAAATCTTTCTTCATTGATCGGTTTGAGGACATAATCAATCGCCCCGGCTTCAAAGGCACGAATCGCGTGTTCGTCGTAAGCGGTGACAAACACAATTTCGGGAAGGTGCTCGGAATCAAGCTTTTCGATGAAAGAAAAACCATCAACCAGCGGCATATTGATATCGAGAAAAATTAAATCAGGTCTCAATTTTACGAGCTCATCAATGGCTTCCCGCCCGTTTGAGGCTTCCCCGGCAATGATGAAATCTGTTTCCGCTTCCAAAAGTTGACAGATACCGCGCCGCGCCAGCGGTTCGTCATCAACTATCAAAACCCGGATTTTATTGCTCATTTTTGGTGATACGGAATTTTTATTTTGACCTGCAAACCGCCGTTTTCGCCCGAAATGACTTCAAATTGTTGTCTTTCGCCATAAAGTTTTTCGAGCCTTTCACGCGTATTTTTCCAGCCGATACCGTTATTTGATTCAGCAGAATTGTTCAATCCGGCTCCGTTATCGCTGACTGAAAGTTCGACAAAACCGTTTTCACGGCGGCTTTCAATCAGAATTTTTCCGGCGGTCGCCAACGGGGCGATACCGTGACGAATCGAATTTTCCACCAAAGGCTGCAGAATCAAATTCGGGATCTGCGCGTCCAAAGTTTCTTTTTCGACCGCAAAATCAACCGTCAAACGATCTTGAAAACGCATTTGCTCGATCTCCAGATACCCGCGCAAAAACTCCAGTTCCTCTTGCAAAGAAACTTCCTGCGAGTTTTCGCTTTTGAGAGTGACGCGAAGCAGCTCGCTCAGTCGAACCAGCATTTTATTGGCCAGTACCACATCATCCCGCATCAAAACCGAAATCGAATTGAGCGTGTTGAATAGAAAATGTGGTTGAAGCTGCATTTTCAGCGTGTCGAGCCGAGCATTGGCCAGTTTGGTTTCAAGTTGTGAGGTTTCAATCGCGAGCCGTGCTGTTTCACGTTCACGTTCGAGATAACGGCGATTAATTTCGCGGAGATGCCAAATACCGACAATGATCCAATAAATCAGTAAATCAACATGAAATTCGGTGACAAAAAGTCTTTGAAAATCAGCCGAAAAGCTAAAAGTTTTTGGTGAACTGCCTAAAACTATCTGCCGGACAAAGATAAAAATCGAAAAGTGAATAATTGCCAGAATTGAAGCCGCGAGAAAATGAATCGTGATATTTTGTACAAGCTTTCCGCGTTCAAGGGAAAACTTTCCCGCCAGATAAACAACTATCGGCGTCAGCAATGCCCAGCCGTAACCACAGATCAGCCAAATAATAAGTGTTGTCCAAAAAGGAAGCGGTTGTCCGAAATAAGCCCCGTTGAGATAATTTTGCAGTCCGAAAACCACGCCGAATAAGGTCCAGGCGAGAAAAACTAAACTGATTTTTTTGAAATTAAAAATTTCCTTCACCCAATTTGATAGGTAGCAATGCTGGTTGGCGTCTCAAAACAGCGCACTTTCCAGACCTGAACTCGTTCATCTCCAACCCGAGAATTCAAATATTCCAGAATATAACGAGCAATATTTTCTGCCGAAGGGTTTAATTCTTCATCAAACGGCGGTAGTTCGTTCAAATTCCGATGATCCAGATATTTAACGATCTCATCCGCCGCCTTTTTCAGATCGCCGAAATCAATCAGCAAACCGATATTATTCAATTCTTCACCACGAGCATAAATCTCGATCTTGTAATTGTGACCGTGCAGATTTTCACACTTTCCTTTATAACCCCGCAATTGATGGGCGGAGGAAAAGTCGCGCTCAATCATTACTTCGTAGAATGATGTCATAATTAACAAAAATTTTACTACAAAAACTATTGCCCAAACCACCTGACAAAGTTAAAATGACTTCATGCATCTAACTAATTCATTGGAGGAAAAATGAACAGTTACACAACAACTTTCGATAATTCGGCAGCCAATGCGTTGCCGGCGGAACGTGCTTCGTTTATCCGTAAAACATATTTCCATCTGGCTGGCGCGATTGCCGCTTTCGTCGCCATCGAAGCTTATTTGATGACTTCGGGCCTCGGCGGACAAATCGCAGCCACGATGCTTAGCGGCCCCTGGTCGTGGTTATTGGTGCTGCTCGCTTTTATGGGTGTGTCGATGCTCGCCAACTGGTGGGCCAATTCACAAACCTCAAAGCCGATGCAATATCTCGGTCTCGGTCTTTATACTGTGGCCGAAGCCATTATTTTCGTGCCGTTGCTCTATATTGCCCAAATTAAAGCCGGTACTTCGGTCATTTTAGAAGCCGGTGTGGTTTCAATCGGCCTATTTTTAGGTATTACTGCCGTTGTATTTCTGACTCGAAAAGACTTTTCGTTTTTAGGCCCGATTCTGGCCATCGGCGGCTTCGTCGCCCTCGGAGCGATTGCCGTTAGTATTATGTTCGGCTTTACGCTCGGAACGCTCTTTGCCTTTTTGATGGTGGCCTTTGCGGGTGGTTCGATTCTTTACGAAACGTCAAATGTTCTGCACCGATACAATACTAATCAGCACGTCGCGGCTTCGCTTTCACTTTTTGCTAGTGTCGCTCTGCTGTTCTGGTATATCTTGCGGATTTATATGGGTTCGAGAGACTAAAATCTAATTCAAATCTGGTAATTAGCGGTCAACGGGCGTATTCTAACCTGTGACCGCTAATTTTATTTGTGAGGGTAAATATATGAAAAAGATTTTTGCAAGTTTGAGTTTGATAATGATCTTAGCCGCTATTTCGATGGCTCAAAATCCGCCGGCCCCGCCGACTACACATTTGAAGGTCGGTGACGAAGCGCCTGATTTTGAGTTAACCGATACGACCGGGAAAAAAGTTAAACTGAGTGAGTTCAAAGGTAAAAAGAACGTCGTCTTAGCTTTTTATGTGCTGGCCTTTACCGGTGGTTGAACCAAGGAATTACAAGCCTATCAGGCTGATATGGCTAAATTCGACGCTACCGATACCCAAATTTTTGGAATTTCAATGGACAGCTTTGCTGCTAATAAACGCTTCGCCGAAGACATCAAAGTCACCTTCCCGCTCCTCAGTGACTGGAAACGCAAAACCACTAAAGATTACGGACTTTATAACGAAGAATCGGGCTATGGAGCTCGCGCAACTTTCGTCATTGACAAAGATGGAAAGATTCAGCATCTTGAAGTTGGACGCACGGCGATTGATCCGACCGGAGCCTATCAGGTCTGCGACCTGCTAACTAAAAAGAAAGCCTCTGAGAAACAATAATTGACGGAGGAAATCTTAAAGAGAGAGTGAAAAAGTTTGTTTTTAAACCGACTCAAACTTTTTCACTTTTTAAGTGATGACCAAAATATCTGTCCAAAAGCTTCAATTTCTGCTCCAACTGGTTTTATTTTTAGCTGTCTTAAACACGGCTTATTTGAGTTGGCGGTATTTGGCTCTGCGCGAAGATTTAGTAGCACCGGGAACCGGAATTTGTTCGCTGACCGATTTTGTCGATTGTGATAAAGTCCTTTCCACTCCTCAGGCTCGAGCCTTTTATGTTCCTAACGCGATCCTCGGTTTCGGATTCTTTTTCGGTTCTTTTTTGTGGCTCACGATTGGCTTAAGTTTAGATAGAAAATATCATTATCACCTCATTCGAACCCTTGTTTTTTGGCTGATAATAGCGACATTTTTTACTTTTCGCTTTATCTGGCTCTTGATTCATTTGCCTGCTCTCTGTCCACTTTGTCCCTGGAATCATTTATTAACTTATCTAGCCTTAATTCTTGCCTTTCTACTCTGGCGAAAAACTCTGCACACTAAAGAAAAAACAGAGCTCAAACCGTTGTTTTTTTTGGTTGCGCTCTGCGTTGGTCAGTTCTTTCTGTGGTTATTTTTGTGGTTTATTTGGTCAGGAAAATAATATCAAAGGTGATAAATTAAAGGGCTTCCATTTAATCCAAAATCTAAAATCCAAAATCAGATTACTTGGTTATCGTTCCATCATCCGCAACTTTCGGTGCCGTCCCCGGAAAATCTTCCTGTGACAAGCGACGGATAGTATAAATTGCCGATTTGGTCGGATCGGGAGTTAGGATTCCGCGATCCCTTAAAACAAAAGGATTGATTTTTCCACTGATAAATTTACCTTCCGCATCAATTTTGACTTCCAAAACCATCGTTTCAGCCGTCGCTCCGGCTAATTGGAACCAACCGTAAGTGGCAAAATTTCCGAGCGAATAAGCAATTAAACGATCTTTGTAAATCTCCATTCCCCGCAATACATGCGGTCCGTGACCTAAAACTAAATCGGCCCCGGCATCAATCACGGTTTTTGCAAAAAGCGGTAAATTTCCTCGTGACTCGCCAAAGAAAATTTCGGTTTTTTGTGGAACGTGTGTATTGGCAGCGCCTTCTGCGCCGCCGTGAAATGAAACTACCACAATATCGGCCTTTTTATCTACCGCCTGCACTAATTGCCGAGCATAATCTAAATCGTTAACATTTGGCACGATATTGTTGTGAGCAAAACCGATGAACGCCACTTTTTTACCTTTCACCTCTAAATAAGTGGTCGAATATTGAGACTTATCACTTCCGGCATGTTTGATACCAAGCGAGTCCAAAATCTGGCGAGTCGAAGCACGGGCGGCATCGCCAAAATCTCCGGCGTGATTATTAGCCAAACTCATCACGTCAAACCCGGCTTCTTTCAAATATTTTCCATAGCGAGTCGGGACACGAAAAGCAAAACAATTCGGACGATCCCCGCATTTGGTCGAAACGCCGCTATCGGCCATCGGACCTTCGAGATTGCCGAAAGCAATGTCAGCCGCCTGAAAGATTGGCGCTACCGGTTTCAGAGAATCGGCCCCGTCATTGGGCGGCATCCGGGTTTCGTTGGGAAAGGTCGAACCCAGCATAATATCGCCGCCGGCCGCAATCGTAATCGGTTCGGAATTACCGGATTTAAGTGGCGTCGGAGTAGATTGCGGCGAAGCATTTTTTGCTTCTTCACCGCTGGCAGTCTTGATTTGACAGCCTAAAACTATTATCACTCCAATCATTATGAGCCAGGTTATTAAAAATTTCGTCCTTAACATTTGAACCATCTCCGAACTTTTTAGATGCAAAAAGATAGACAGGATTAAAACAAATTTTGCTTGTCCTGTCTATTTTGGATTTTAGGATTAAGTAAACAGTGAGCAGTAAGCAGTGAATCGTAAGTTATCTACTTTCGCACAGAAATACACCTAAATAGTTACTCCCTGCTTACAGCTTACCGCTCACTGATAACTACTTGTTTCTATGCTAATCAATCTTGACGCCGGCCCGGTGGGCTTCATCAACTAAATTATTCCATTGAGCCATTAATCCGGCGCGAACCTGACCGAGATATTGCAGATTCGCCAGGATTTCATCACGTTGTAAATTACCGTTGAGGGCAAAGGGAAGCGTATAACCGCCACCGAAAAACGGACCTCCAAATCCTCGCTGACGCGGGAATCCCGGTTGACCAATGACTACTTTGACACCGTTATTATAAAGCGGCGTGCCGTAATATGGATTCGGATTAGCCGAGGCAGCATTAATTACCGTCTGAACATTATTGGCCGGATTGATCCGTGTCGCCGGCGCTCGACGAAAACCGCCACCGCCACGACGACCGCCACCGCCAAAGCCAAAACCACCTACACTAACTGAATAAAAATCTTCGGGTTTCATAAAAATCGAAGGTTGGCTCGGAACATTTGACAACTGACCGTTCAAGAATCGGATTTGGGCGTCAACATTAATTATTTGGTTGCGCAAATAATTGGCTTGAGTAATCCAATAGCTCTGATTTTGCTGGTTTTCGTAAGTTCTTTGACGAGAAAACTCTTCGCGCCAACGTTGATTTTCCGCATTCCGTCTTTCCAATTCTTCGGGCGAAGGCATTCCGAGCTCTTTGTATTTAGTCCGGTAATCAGCTTCAGCCTTTTCACGTTGCTGCTTAAATTTCTCCAAGTCAAAATTGGTAATGGTCTTGGTCGCTTGCGACAGACCGATACCCGATAAAACTAAAATCAGACTAAAACTCAACCAAATTTTACTTTTCATTGCTTTTACCCCTTTTACAGATAACTGAATTATAACATTTATGATGCAAGGGCAATAGAAAAAAGTTTATAGAAAAAATCAAACAGGATATACAAGATTAGTTTTGATCCTGCATATCCTGTTCATCCTGTTAAATTATTGCTTTAGAAGCCAAAGCTCAGACCGACCCGGCCGGTGCGTCCAAAGGTGCGAAAACCGTTTTCAAAATATTCGTAGTTGAAAAGATTTTCGACCGTCCCGAATAAGCGCAAATTCAACCTTTCACCGTTCATTTTAAAAGTATAGCCGGCGGTTAAATCGGCTTTGCGATTTCCCGAAAAACGATAAACATAAGTTGAAAATGTCGAATTACTGAAAATCGGGACCAGATAATCGCTGGTCGCCAGAAAGTCCAGATTTACCCAAAAATCTTTGATTCTTTGTGTTGCCACTAAGGTAAATTGATGTTTGGGAATTCCGAGTGTATCAAAAACACGGCTGCCTGAAACCTGCGGCGTTAGCTGGTCACTGTTGGTAAAAGTATATGAAGCAAAAATATTGGTCGAAGCCGTTGCTTTGAAATCTCCGCTAAATTCGGCCCCGCGAGCAATTCCGCCTTTCGTATTGAGATAGCCGCCGAAAGGTCGGGGAGTAGTTCCAATATTCGGAACTACGTTGCCGAAACCGATGGTATCAATCAACTTGGTATAGAAATAGGTAGCTGAAAGTTTAGCCCGACTATCAAAGAGATTTTGATCAATTCCGCCATCAAAAGCGATTGTTTTTTCGGGTTTCAGATTCGGATCGCCAAGGGCCACAAAAGCGGCTGAAAATGAACTGTAAAAAGTTCCGAATCTTTCATAAAGCGACGGGACGCGATAGCCGTTACCGATATGAGCCCGGATTTTTGTGCCCGATTTATCAAAGAAATACGAGGCTGAGCCATCGACTGTATAAGCCGTCGGCGGATTCGATAAAGTTAAATTTGAATAAGGTGCATTGTTGGCGCTGAAAGTTGGCGTCTGAAGATTAAAAAACTGCATCCTAAATCCGCCTGCCAACTGCAATTTGTTATTCAAAAAACTCAATAAATCCTGGGCAAAAAAGGTATTGCTCGATTGTTTGGCCACAGTTGAGAAATTGCCCGAACCGTTCGGCGTAAAACCGTCGTTCCCAAACTTTTCCGCTTCGAACTCATAGCCGAAAGTGATTTGATTAAAACGGTTCGGAGTCCAATTGAAACGTCCGTTAGCGGTGTGAATTTGTCCATCAAAGATACTGGTCGAAGCCGATTGAAAACCTGCCCCCAAAGTGCCGTTCTGGTTCTTGCGCTCGGTATTTAAACCTTGATAAGAGCCTTGGAAAATCAATTTATCGTTGATGATCTGAGTTAAGGCAATTTGTCCACTGAAGAAATTCGATCTCTGAGAATTGTCAGGATCATTGACGTCAAAAATAAAATTGACACCTTGATTGGCATTGATAATAGTCGCGTTTGAACCCGGCAAAGTTCCCACAGTATCGGGACTGGAGTTGAGTTTTACAAAAGCATCCGAGACAAAAAATCTACCCGAAATGTTGGTATTTTCAAAGGGATTAAATTCAAGCCGTGATTGAAAATTGGTGTTGTGGGCATCATCGTCGCCGTCAATTCCTTCGGTGTAAAGGGTTCGTGAAAGTCCCACATTAAAGCCGAATTTTCCGTCCTTAGTGCCATTGCTCAAATTTCCGCGATAGCGTTGCAGACCATAACCACCGAAAGCCGTCGAAAGCTGTCCGTGAAAACCGGATTGGGGTTTCGGGGTTTGAAAATCAATAACGCCGCCAATCGCATTGGTGCCGTAAAGTGAGCTCCCCGAACCACGCAGAACCTCGATTCGGTTAACGCTGGTTAAAGTAAAATCGCTCAAAAAACTCGAGGCATCGCCGGTAATAGCCGACGCGTCACGAAAACGAATGCCGTCAATCAAAATCGCCGTATCCTGATTACGCAGACCGCGAGTTTTAACTGAAGCCGTGCGACCAAATCCGCCGAGCTGCTGAACCCGAAAACCCGGAATCGTCCGTAAAGATTCGGCTAAACTAAAATCAGCCCGGTCACGCATTTCTTGTCCCGAAATGATGTTGATGGTTTTGGAAACCTCTTCCACGGTCTGACTCAAACTAGCCGAGATATTAACTGTTTCGTTAATAGTCGGAGTCGGGGTTGGAGTCGGCGACGTTTGCTGTGCCGAAATACTAATTGTCAAAAATATTGCTAAATAAAAGAAAGATAAAATTTTCATAATTCTCCTTAACTCTGCCCTTCGCAGAGTTGGTCTATGAGACATAAAACAAAGTTCCAGACTTTGAAAGAGATAAAGGCAGAAGGATGAGGGATGAATAAAACCTCTTGAATTTATTCATCCTTTATCTTTCATCCTTTATCCTTCTTACTGTTGCGAGGGCAGTTGCAGAATTTCACTGCATTCCTCTGTTTAGTGTCTATAACTATTGTCAATGATTGATTTGGCTCAAATGTTGAACTAAAAACCAATCCAAAATCTAAGAATCTAAAAGCCAAAATCCTAATAGCTCATTGTTATTCTTGGTTTTCCGCTTTTGGGATGTCCGTCCAGAAAAACCTCAACGTCAAAGACTGCTTGTAAATTTTCCGTGGTTAAAATATCCTGTGGTCTGCCTTTAGCGACAACTTCACCACGTTTTAAGAGCAAAATCTCATCCGCAAATTCGGAGGCTAAATTCAAATCGTGCGTAATAATCACAGCCGATGAATCACAAGTCTCGCAACGCTCACGCACCAGTCGAAAAAGAATTGCCTGGTGCGATAAATCAAGATTGGCAGTTGGTTCATCCAGCAGCAAAATTCCGGCTCTGGTAGCTAAAGCTCTGGCAAAAACGACTCGCTGACGCTCTCCGCCGGAAAGTTCATTCATCATCCGCGCCTCATAATCTTTCAGATCACACATTTCCAAAGCGTTTTGAGCAATCTGCAGATCATCTTCGCTTTCCCAGCCGAACACTCCGCCATGAGCGAATCTTCCCGATAAAACAAATTCCAAAACCGTCACCGGAAACTTGGTTTCGTTTTCCTGGGCGACCACGGTCATCCGTTGCGCGATTTCACGTCGCGAAAGGGATTCCAGCGACCTACCTCCTAATAAAATTGTCCCTTTTGAAATTGGCAAACTGCCGTTCAAAGCTTTCAAAAGCGTAGTTTTACCGGCACCATTGGCTCCCAGAACAGCCACAATTTTATTCGGCTGCAAAGTAAAGGAAATATCTTTTATTACCTCAGCAGAACCATAATTGATGGAAATGTTTTGAATCTCTAACATTCATTTATAGGGGCCGGTCTGGTGCCTGCTCCTACATTAATTCCTTCTCAATAAATAAATAAACAAAGGCGCACCGATCAATGCGGTAATGGCTCCGACCGGCAATTCACGCGGCGAAATTGCCACTCGCGCCACCGTATCCGCCAAAACTACAAAAATTGCGCCCGAAATCGCTGAAAAGGGAACGACTAACCGGTTATCACTGCCGACTGCCAGCCGAATCAGATGCGGAACAATCAATCCGACATAGCCGACCGAGCCGCTCGAAGCCACTGAACTCCCAACTAAAGCCGAAGCCACCGCAAAAATTATCCACCGAACTCTTTTGACCTCTACTCCGAAATCTAAAGCGTCGCGCTCACCGATCATCATTAAATTCAGGGCTTTGGCTTGTGAACTTAAAACCAGAGTGCCAATTATGACAACGGCCGAAGTCAGATAAAATCCGTTTTTGCCGGCTTGGGATAAATCGCCCAGGAGCCAGAAAGTAAAACTTCTCAGTTTAGTCGCGTCCAACAGCGAAGTCAGCAAAACAATGATTGACGAAAGAAAAGTGGTGACGATGACACCTGATAAAACGAGTCTTTCGACATTCATTCCGGCTCGCGATTTAGCCATTTGATAAACCGCAAAGGTGGACAGGGCTGAACCGCCAAAAGCCATCACCGGACGCAAAAATTCAAAATTAGCGAAAAACACAATCGCCAACATTGTTCCCAGAGCTGCGCCGTTAGAAACGCCCAACAGATAGGGTTCAGCCAGCGGGTTTCGCAAAAGCGCCTGCAACCCGGCCCCGGCCACGGCCAACGAGGCGCCGACCGTCGCCCCCAATAAAACTCTCGGAATCCGAACGTCAAAAAGAATAGCTGACTGCGCTTCGGTTAATTCAAAGAACGATAGTTTTTCGCTTCCCAACAAAATTGCTAATAAAAGCGAAAGCAGCAATAAACCGCAGAGCCCCAGAGACACAGAGGGAATAAATCTTTTTTTTGTCTCAAAAACCATATTCTTAAACAACTCTCTGTCTCCGCATTTTTTGGGGTGAGGACTATTTCAAATATCCGGCCAACTGCTCCAAAGCATCTACAATTCTCGGGGCCGGACGCGACAAAATATCGGCGTTGATCTTGAAAACTTTGCCGTTTTTGACCGCCGCCGAGTTCTTGAAAGCTTCGTTCGGCTCTTCGTTTCCGGGACTTTCCGACAAAATAATAATGTCCGGATTTAAAGCTAAAGCCGTTTCTTTACTTAATTTCGGATAAGCTGTGGCTAAATCCTTAGTGACTGATTCGCCCCCCGCCCTGACAATTAAATCGGTGATAAAAGAATCTTTGCCAATGGTGTAAAGAGCTTTGTCGAGCTGGACAAAAACTTTTGGCTTAGTTGAATTTTTGGCTTTTTCTTCTACCCCGGTGACACGCTGCTTCAAACCGTTGATTAGTGCACTTGATTTATCTTTAACCTCAAAAATTTCGCCGACTTTTTCAATACTTTGATAAATACTCTCTAAGTTATTGGGATTAGTGACGAAAACCGTAATCCCTTGTTGCTCAAGTGTTTTGGTAAAAGTTTCGAGCTGTGAAGCGGTTGAGACGAAGACGATTTGCGGTTTTAAGGCAATGATATTTTCGATATTCGGCTTGAGCGTATCGCCGACTTTCTGGATCTTTTGAGCCTCCTCGGGAAAATTACAATATTCCGTCACCCCGACCAATTTATTGCCGGCTCCGACGGCAAAAATAATTTCCGTCAGATTCGGGGCCAGCGAAACGGCGCGTTCAATTTTATTGGGAATTTTTACCGTTTTACCCAAATCGTCGGTAATTTGACGGGTTGGAACAGAGTTTAGATTATTGTCGGACGTCTGCTTACAAGCTGAAAAGATTAAGAGCAGAAAAAGAATGAAAATGAATTTTGGTCGCAAAATGAAAAACCCCGTTTTTTTTACCTCTACGCAAAGGCAAGCAAAACAGGGTTTTTCACATCAACAAAAAAGGAGAAAAGAGAAAAACAACATCTTACACAGCCGAATACCTTTGACGCGAAGTATTCATTGGCTATAAGCATTTTGGCAGGTCTCCTGACTTTAACAGTGGCGCGACCGTCCGGGATTTACACCCGACTTCCCTATTCTTCGTTCTTAAAAACGACACCAAAACGATTATGCTGAAAAGAACAACTGCATTAAGTTTTGTAATATTTACTTAACTTAATGACTGCGAAGTTATCACTCTTTTTGGCGAATGTCAAAATCTCTGACAAAAAAGCTTGAAATTATTGGCCAAGAACGGCTATCCTGAAATTGTAATTCAAATTCAATCAATTATTTAACCGTAGTTATGTCTGAACACGATAATGTAATAGCTGTAATTCTCGGCGGGGGTGCCGGCACCCGTCTTTTTCCTTTAACTCAACACCGTTCCAAGCCCGCTGTTCCACTGGGCGGAAAATACCGTCTGATTGATGTCCCGGTTTCAAATTGCATCAATTCCGGTGTCACTCAAATCTTTGTCCTGACTCAATTTAACTCAGCTTCGCTCAATCGTCATATTGCCAGAACTTATCGCTTTTCGTCTTTTTCGACCGGCTTTGTTGAAGTCCTGGCGGCGGAGCAAACCAAGGATAATCCCGAATGGTTTCAGGGAACCGCAGACGCGGTGCGGCAGATGCTTCCGCACATTCGCGATTGGCGGGTCAATACACTTTTAATTCTGTCTGGCGACCATCTTTACCGCATGGATTACCGCAAATTTCTGCAGCGACACTTTGACACTAATGCCGATATGACTATCTCCGTCATTCCCTGCAGTGCCGCCGAAGCGGAAGAATTCGGCCTGCTCAAAACGGATGAAAACGGACGAATCATCGAGTTTAAGGAAAAACCGAAAGGCGAGGCGCTGGAAGCGATGAAAGTGGATACCACTCGTTTCGGGTTAACCGAAGAAGAAGCGGAAAAACGTCCGTTCCTGGCTTCGATGGGGATTTATGTTTTTAATTACGAGCGGATGGTGTCGCTTTTGAGAGAAGATGAAAGCTGGGTTGATTTCGGCAAAGAAATCATCCCGGACGCCATCAAAAAATATAATGTCCAGGCGCATCTTTTCAAAAATTATTGGGAAGACATCGGAACTATTCGCGCTTTTTATGAAGCTAATCTGGATCTGGCTTCACCTTTGCCGAAGTTCAATTTCTTTAATGCCGAAGCTCCGATTTATACCCGCAGTCGTTACTTGCCGCCGTCAAAAGTTCACAATTGCGACATTGATAATTCGATGGTCAGTGAAGGCTGCATTTTAAACGGCGTCACCGCCAGGCGCTCGATTATCGGATTACGAAGCCGGATTGGAGCAGGCTCCAAGATTGAGAACTCTATTATCATGGGTTCGGACATTTTTGAAACAGTCGAAGAAATGCAGATGAATGTTTCAAAAGGCATTCCGCATATCGGCATCGGTGAGAACACCATTATCCGTCGTTCAATCGTTGATAAAGATGCCCGGATCGGGAAAAATGTACAACTTATTAATAGTCGCGGAATCGAAAGAGAAGATGGTGAAGACGGCTGCTATTTTATCCGTGAAGGAATTATTCTGATTCCCAAGAAGGCTGTCATTGCCGATGGGATGGTTATTTAAATTTCGGATTTCGGATTGGTCGTTTGTTAACTAGGCGGAAACCTTCGTATCAGCAAGGGTTCTTAAGCTTGGGGGTTTCAGAATTTAGATTTCGGATTAGAAATTCAATAATAATCCGAAATCTGTCACTAAAATCATTCGGTGGTTCCGTCTTTTAGCTAAACCTATTTCACCGCGAATTTTTTCGCCTTTTTGCTAACCGTATAACTTTCGCGAGAGCGAACGACCGCTCCCTTTTGCGCCACCCGCACTTTTAGCCGGCGTTTCTTTTCCAATTTTTCTTCTTTCGGATAAAACCCGAGGCTGTAAGTTTGTCTCAATTCATCGGCAATATTGGAAAACGCGAGCGCCATACTAGCCTTGTCCGTCGCGGGCAATACTCGACCACCTGTTTCATTCGCCATATTTTTCAAATAAAAATCAGCGATTTCATATTCTCGCTCAGTCGTTCCGGCTCCGATCACCGACCGATTTTGCGATGGATTGGGATTCGTTGGATCTGTCGGATCTCTCCGGCTCGAAGTCGGATCGGTCGGATTAGGATTCCTCCGGGAGGTTGTTTGGGGAAACGGGATCGGAAACGGCAGTGAATTACCGGTCGGATTTGGCAGACGGGTTGATGAAGGAACGGTCGAAGGACTTCCGGTCGGAATCGGAACAGGAGCCGGCATTCTTGAAGCATTCTGGACATCGCTATAAGTATCATATTGAATCGGATAAATGATGGCGTCGAGTTCTTCAGCATCACGAACGTTTTTATCAATAAGGGCCTTTTGGCTGGTGGTATCAACGCCATCGGTAAACAGCACAATGGCTTTACGTCCCTCGATTTTGCTTAGTTTTTTGATCACAAAGTCAACTGCTTCGTAAAGACTGGTTCCGGTTCCGATTTTGGTTGTTTTGATGGCCCGGCTACTTTCCTGCCGGTCGGTGGTTGGTTCACACAAAAGGTGGGTTTCCTGGTCAAATGAAACAACCATCACTTTATCATTGGGACGTAATTGAGCCGTAAAACCGATAGCTGCACTTTGAATTTCAGAAGTTTTGAAAACGGTGGAATAGCTCATATCAAGCATCAAAACCACTGTAAAAGGTTCTTCGACATTGGAAAAATAGGCGATTTCCTGTTCAGCATCATCTTCAAAAACCTTAAAATCATCCTTCTTCAAGCCGGGAATAAATTTTCCTCCGCGATCTAACACCTTAACCGGAATCGTCACCAGGTTCGTTTCGATTCGCAGAATATCATTATCCTCAACCGCGTCAACTTTTTCGCCGTTAGTTTGACCGGTCGTGGCATTTTCAGAATTATTAGGCGGAGTCGGGCTGGGACGTTGATTGGCTTTTTTGCCGTTTCCGGGGACTGGTGGACGCACCTGAGCAAAGAAAGTAGTAAAACTTGCAGAAACAAAAAGCAAAATCACGAAAAGGCTCAACTTTTTCATGGCAACCAACTCCGTTTGGAAAAAAATAAAGAAGCACTTTGAATGATGCCCAAAACAAATAAAAAGATGTCTTTTGAAACAATTTTTCTTGGTTTTCAGACAAAATAAAAAGCTCTTGTAAATCAATTTTACCGAAAGAAAATTTTTAGCGAAAGAAAAATCCGAAAAAGAACAAGAGCCAGAGAAAAGTCAAAACAAAAAGCGGCAGAATCATGGCCACCAAACAGCCTAAATTCATCCAGGATTCCTGATTCCAAACAGGACGCGGACATTTCGGACAAAATTCCTCGTTAGCCAGAAAAGGACGTCTGCACTGTTCGCAAATCTTTAACCGCACTCTGCTAGAATAAAGCTAAAGGACACAAAAATGAAAGGATAAAAAGGTTAAATTGCTTTTCAAAAAAAGCTGCCGATTTTTTCACTTTCCGCCTTTTTCACTTTTCACCTTTTTCACTATAATTGAATTTCTGTTTATCACACAAAGGAAAATTTATGGTTGAAGAATTAGCGTTCAATACGAATGAAGAACGCCTCAAGCACCGTCATAATGGAACGGGTTGGATCGAAGTCATTGTCGGCTCGATGTTTTCGGGCAAATCGGAAGAATTAATTCGCCGGCTCCGTCGCGCCCGCATCGCCCGTCAGAAAGTTCAGGTTTTCAAACCGAAAATTGATGACCGTTATTCAGTCGTCGAAATCGTTTCGCATTCGGATATGCGTCACGATTCGATTGCCGTGGCTAATGCCGAAGAATTGCTGGCGGCGATTGAAGACGGAACTGAAGTGATCGGGATTGACGAAGGACAATTTTTGGATGAAGGTTTGATTAAGGCGGCCAATGAACTGGCCAATCAGGGAATCCGGGTTATCATCGCCGGATTAGATCAGGATTACACCGGCAAACCATTTGAACCGATGCCGCAGCTACTGGCAATTGCTGAATTTATTACTAAAACTCACGCCATTTGCGTCAAATGCGGCGAGATGGCCAGTTATTCGCAACGCACTTCGGATTCAACCGCCCGGGTTGAAGTCGGAGCCAGCGACAAATACGAAGCCCGCTGCCGGAACTGCTTTGTCCCGCACGCTGATCTGCCAACCACGGTTTGATTTTAGATTTGGATTTTAGATTTTGGATTGGTCGTTAGTTAAAGTTTTTAGTTAATCGCCAAGAGTAAAAAATGAAAATCTAATTTTCAATTGAACACTAACACTACTCCAAAATCTAAAATCCAAAACCGTCTGAAACTTTAGTTTATTTCCACCGTATTATCCACAACGCTTTCCCTGAGCAAATACATACTGGAGAAAATTTATGAAATCTTTACTAGCATTTTTTGCACTGATACTGGTGTGTCTCTCGTTCAAGGTTGAGGCCCAAACACTGCCGCGCAAAGGGATGATCGGCGTGGGCACTAAAGTTTTGGATGAACCGACGGCGAAAGCGAATAATCTGAAAGTTGGGGATGGCTTACTTGTCACGGTGATCGTCCCGAATTCAACCGCTGAACAGCTCGGCGTCAAAGTCGGTGACATCATTACTTCGGTTAATCAAAAAACCTTTAATCAGCCCCCGGAGTTAACGGCCTTTGCTCAAACTATTACGGAAGGCGATCCGTTGGAAGTCAATATCATTTCAAACGGCGAAAAATCAACCAAAAAAGGCAATGCCAAACCCCGGCCGCGAGAAACTTCGGAATATGGAGAAGTTCGCTATGAGGCAGTTGATTTTCAGCTTGGAACACTTCGGACAATCATTCATATTCCGAAAGGCAAAAGCGGTAAATTACCGACTATCTTTTATTTACAAGGCTATCCGTGCAGCTCGCAAGAATTTCCGCCCAATTCACCGAGCGCCTTAAAAAGAGCTTTGGACGATTGGGTCAAGGCGGGTTATGTCGTTTTTCGCGTCGAGCGTCCGAATATGGGCGACAGCCGCACGACCAAAGATTGCCGGGATACGGATTATGACGAAGAACTGGCCGGAAACATCGCTGCCTACAAAAAATTATTAACCTATGATTTTGTCGATACTTCGAATATTTTTCTCTTCGGACATTCTTTGGGCAGTGTCACCGCTCCATTTTTAGCTGAAACTTTTCAACCCAAAGGGATCATCGTTTACGGCGTCGTGTTGCGTTCGTGGTTTGAATATTTTATTGATCTGCATCGAATACAATCAACTTATTTCGGAGATTCCCGGGTCAATGCCGAACGAACTGCGCGGGATATGATCCCGTTTTATTACGAATGGCTCGAAAATGGTAAAGGTCCGGATGAACTTAAACAAAATCCTGCACTCAAAGCAATTCTGGAGGGACCGAATAATCCGTTACAGGTTTCAGGCAATTACTTTTTAGGACGGCATTACAAGTTCTGGCATACCATGAATAAAAAACGTCTGACCGAGGCCTGGAGCAAAGTCACCGGCAAAGTTTTGTCGGTTTATGCCGAATTCGATGTGCAGGCTCTCAATTCGACCGATGCCGAAAATATCGCCAAAGTCGTTAATGAAAACCATCCCGGCAACGGTGAGTTTTTGCTGCTCCCGAAAACCGAGCATATTTTCCTCAAAGCTAACTCTTATCAGGAAATAGCGCAATTATCAGCTTCCGGACAACTTGGCCAAGCCATCAACGAAAGATACAACCCTGAAGTTGGAATTAAAACGGTTGAATGGATGGAAAAAGTCAGGAAAAACTAATATATCGCCACAAAAGACACGGAAAGCACAAAAAATTATTTTGTTTTCTTTTGTGACTTTTGCACCTTTCGTGGCTAATCTTTCTTAATTTGTTTAGATGACTTTCAGAATCGGCGTATGAAAATATAGCCGATTTTTTTACGAAGGGTGACCCCTTTTCCAAATTAAATTCGCGTTAAGGTTTGGAGAGATATTTTTACCAGAGAATTGATTATTTTATTTTGGGAGAGCGATAATTATGGCTGTTAATCAAATAGAGATGCCTGTTAATGAAACAGGATTATCATTAACTACCCGCATTTTAGGAGCGCTGTGCATGATCGGAGCACCGATGCTTTTAATGCAATTTATCTTAAATCCGAGTGGCGAAACCGAATTAACTACCTTAGGGAGAATCATCGCCTTTTTAGGCGTCCTTTACATGGGCGGTTGGCTGGCGGGAGCCGTCGGAATGAGAAGATTGAGAGTTACGGGAAACGGCACTGGCAGTAAAATCGCTTTTATCATTCAAACCATCGGGTTATCTCTGGCAACATTGTTTTCCGTGTTAGATACTCTGGGATTCAATCCCGAAAACGGCGGAATTCTTTTTTTGGTGACGGATGTTGCCTATCCTTTTAGTCATTTATTTATGATCGTGGTCGGAATGATGACTTTAAGAACTAAAGTTTGGCGGGGTCTTCCAAAGTTTGCCCCGCTGCTGGTCGGAATTGCCTTACCTCTCACTTTTGCCTGTGCCGCCGTGGTCGGAATGTCAGTCGGCGTTCTTTTATTCGGCGGTTTAACCACCATTGGTTTATCAACCATTGGTTACACCATTATTAAACAAACCTAAGTTTTGTCTTTATTGAAAATGATGAGTAAAATCGGCGTATGAAAATATGGCCGATTTTTATTTTGCTGATTGCTTTGAGCTCAATGACATTTGCCCAAAACTGTGTGGAAACCGCCAAAATCGTTCCGCCTCTCATTTCCGACAATGCCCGAAAAATTTATGAAACGAAGCTCGCGGAAGCGAAAGCTGATTATGACAAATCTCCAACCGCTGACGCCATCGTTTGGCTTGGGAGACGTACCGCTTATCTGGGAGATTACAAGCAGGCGATCAAGATTTTTACCGAAGGAACCCTTAAATTTCCCCAAGATGCCAGATTTTATCGTCACCGCGGGCATCGTTTGATTACCATTCGTTGTTTTAGCGGAGCAATTCAGGATTTTGAAACGGCGGCTAAACTTATCAAAGACAAACCTGACGAAATCGAAACCGACGGATTACCGAACTCGCGGAACATTCCGACCTCGACGTTACAATCAAATATCTTTTATCATCTCGGCTTATCCTATTATCTCAAAGGCGATTTTAAAAAGGCGTTAAAGGCGTATCAAAGTTGCGAAAAAGTCTCGAATAATCCTGATATGCTGGTGGCCGCCAAGCATTGGCTCTATATGACCTGGCGGCGTTTAGGTAAGAAAAAAGAAGCCGAAAAATCTATCGCTGCCATCAAAGACAATCTCGACATCATCGAAAACGACGATTACTACAAACTTATCAAACTCTATCAGGGCAAACTGAAACCCGAAGTTTTAATGAGCCGGGACGCCAACAGTTTAAGCAATGCTTCGCTTGGCTATGGGGTGGGAAATTGGTTTTTATACAACGGCAAAAAAGATGAAGCTTTGAAAATCTTTCGTCAAATCACCTCGGGAAATCAATGGGCAAGTTTTGGCTATATTGCAGCTGAGGCAGAGTTAAAAACTAAATCTTAAATCTTATTAAACCGCAAAGACACGGAGACGCAGAAAAGACATCTAGGATAAGCTAAAGAATTCGATCAAAATTTCTTAATCACCTAAAAGGACCTCCGTCTCCGTGTCTTTGCGGTTTAAAGTTCAGCCTACTTAACATTCACAATTTTATCTCTAAAAAGTACCTTATAAAGTTGGTCGGCTAATTCGGTATTCATGATTTTGAGCCGTGAATATTGTTCAAAAGCCGAATTGCGGTCATTGGTGGCCAGGTACAGCGCGGCTAGACTAAAATGTGTTTCGCTCAAATTCGGATTGAGTAAAAGAGATTGCTTGAAAGCTTTGACCGCATTTTTATATTGTTTGGCCTGACTATAAACAAAACCCAGATTGTAAAAAGCAACCGCATTGTTTGGATCTAATTCGATCGCCTGTTCAATGACGACAATTGCCTTTTGAGGCTGATTCAAATCCGCTAAGGCCATCCCTAAATCGCTGTAGGCCAGGACGTAATCTGGTTTTAAATGAATTGCCTGTTCGTATGAGCTGACGGCCGCTTGAATGTTTCCTGAATGATAAAAAGCGGCTCCCAGATTGCGATGGGCTTCCGGGTAATCGGGTTGAAGCCGGATTGCCGCTCTAAAATTCTCAACTGCTTCCCGGTATTGCCCCGCATCACTATAAACAACTCCCAGATTGTTAAAAGCCGCCGCCGAATCCGGTTTTAGCTGAAGATATTTTTTGAAAGATTCAATGGCTTCCGAATATTGACCTGCCGCATAAAGTTTAGTGCCCTCCCGGTAAATAGTATTGGCTGCTTCCGTTGATTGGGCCGGAGCGATGATGACGAATGAAACAAGAATTAAAACGATAAAAATCGAACTTCTCATAATAACCTCCGTAAAGATTTATAAATTGTGATGTTTGCTCCGACACTGTTATAATGTCGGAACAAACCAGGTCAAAGAAGCTGCTGTTACCAACTTCCATCAACCACTTCGCAAATTAGTCGAAAGGCTCTTGAAAGTCTTTGCAAAAACTTGAAATTTTCCTGAATCTTTTTTCCTAAAAGTCTAACCGGATGGATTAAATCCTTGTTAGAGAAGGTTTAAGTGATTTTTGAAAAGTTTGATGTCACAAAATATTTCGGGGCGGTGTTTCTATATTGAATCGGTTAACGATTTTGCACTGATCCCCAAAATTAGTTTGAAGTTATGAACGTGCAGGATAAACCCATTTACGAATTCGGTTCTTTTCGTTTGGATTCGGCGCAGCATATTTTACTGCGTGACGGCCAAATTGTGTCGTTAACGCCAAAAGTTTTTGAAACTTTACGGGTCTTGGTCGAAAATAGTGGACAGGTCGTTGATAAAGACGAGCTGCTCAACAAAATCTGGTCGGATACGATTGTCGAAGAAACCAGTTTGGCTAAAAACATTTCCGTCCTCAGGAAAGTTTTGCAGGAAAACGGTTCCGGCCAATCCTGTATCGAGACCATTCCCAAACGCGGCTATCGTTTTACGGCTCCTATCAAGGAAGCTGAGATCGAATTTCCCCAACCGGTGATTGATCAGAAAGATTTAGCACAATCAAAATCCTTTACCAACCGGAAATATAGACTAATGGCGGCTCTCGTCATTTTATTATCTTCTTTTGTTTTAACCGGTTACTGGTGGTCATCAGCCAAACCGAACGAGGTCAAAGCTGATTCGGACATTAAATCAGTAGCAATTCTCCCCTTCAAGCCGTTAAATTCGAACGAAGAAGATGAAACTTTAGGGTTAGGAATGGCTGATGCTTTGATCATTAAAATCGGTCAGCTCAACAAAGTTAACGTCACGCCGACCAGCAGCATCCGACGTTTTACCAAACAACCGCAGATTGACGCCGTTTCTGTCGGTCAGACCTTAAGAGTTGAATCAGTTTTGGAAGGGACCATTCAGCGGACGGCCGACCGGATCCGAATTACTGCGCAACTAATCAATGTTTCCGATGGCCGGCAAATCTGGTCGGATAAATTTGAAGAAAAAACCACTGATTTTTTTGCCCTTCAGGATGCCATTGCGGTTCGGGTCGCCAATTCTCTGGTAGCTCAATTTACCGAAGCGGAACGGCAAAAAATGGCTAATCGCGGCACCAATAACCCGGAAGCTTTGCGATTTTATGTCCTCGGTTGTATTTGGGGTGAGAAGGAAACAACCGAAGGTTTTCAGAAATCTATTGAGTATTTAAATAAGGCGATTGAGCTCGATCCTAATTTTGCCAGCGCCTATTCCGATTTATCTTATACTTATCATTACGCTTCGGAAACTCATTTTTCCCCGCGTGAAGCGATGCCGAAAGCGAAAATGTATGCCGAAAAAGCTTTGCAAATCGATTCATCTATGGCCGATGTCCGGTATCAGCTGGCGTGGATCAAAATGCTCTATGAATGGGATTGGTTAGGGGCCGAGGCCGATTTTAAACGGGCGCTCGAATTGGAGCCTAATTTTGCTAGTGCCCACTACGGTTATGCCAGCCTTTTATCTTTTATGGGACGACGCGACGAATCTTTAGCCGAACTCGAAACAGCTAAGAAAATCAGACCGCTCAGTATTTTCGGTAGTAACGTTCTCTATCGAAACGGGGAATATGAGCGAGCCCTGGAAGAAGCCCAAAAAGCGCTGGAAATGAATCCCCAAAGAATCTCTTCGCTACAATGGTCAGCCATGGTTTATGAACATCAGAGGAAATATGAAGAGGCGATTGCCACCTTTGAAAGGGCCCGCCAAGTGGAAGATACTCCCGAGATGAAGGCTTTTGAAGCGCATACTTATGCCTTGATGGGAAACCGGGAGCAAGCCTTGAAAGCAATCGAAGAATTAAAGGAACATTCCCGGCAGCGTTACGTTTCGCCTTTTTATATAGCCCTTATTTATACCGGGTTGGGTGAAAAGAATGAGGCTTTTGCCTGGCTCGAAAAAGCTTATCAGGACAGATCGTTTTGGATGGGGACTCTCAAAGGCAATCCACAGCTTGATCCTCTGCGGGATGATCCCCGGTATCAGGATTTATTGAAACGAATGAATTTGCAGTAGTTTGTTATTCGACCAACTTTTGAGTCAACTCGGAAAAGTCTTTTTCGTTTCTCAAAGGTATAAAAACCGGGTCGGCTAAGAGAAAAATGAAATCAAACTCCCGTCTCTCGTAAGATCTTTTTAAGACGGCTATGGCTTTTTCTTTCTCATCCAGGCGGGTATAAAATTTGGCTGATTCAATATTCGGGTTTGGTTCCATATATGCAATCCGGGTTTGCCAAAAGGCGCGAATCCCGCCGTCTGCATAAGCCTGACGCAGTTTTTCCTGATGAGCAAATGGGAGGGCAAAATCACTCTTTAATTGTTCGACCTTGAAAAATTCGGCGACCGCCTCATTATACATTTCTTTAGCGGTATAAATTTCATATAGATAAAGGTGTGCGTTGAGAAAATTCGCATCCAGTTCCAAGGTTTTTTGGCATTGCGCCAGAGCCTCATCATATTTGCGCAAAAAGTAATACATTTGACATAAATCGGCGTTGATAGCGAGCGATTTCGGTTCCAGTTCCAGCGCCCGTTTCATTTCGGAGAGGGCGGCTCCGCCAAGAGTCCCGGCTACTAAATTGATGGCATACCATTGATGCGCCGTCGCGTTTTCAGGACTCACTTCAACGGCTTTTCTGAAAGATTCTCTAGCTTTCGTCAATTTCCAATCCCAAAACATTTTGACAAAACCAATGGTTGCATACGGTCCGCCTAAAGTTGGATCAAGTCGGATGGCTTCTTCGGCCCGGGATTTCGCCAATTTCCTTTTTTCTGCGTCAAAAGCATAAGCGTCTGCCAACGCGGCCTGCGCCAGGGCAAAACTCGGATCACTATTAACGGCTCGCTCCAACAGCAGAATACTTTGGTGCAAACCTTCAGCTGAACGCTGATGCCAGAGAGTACGTCCATTGACATAGTCTTCATAAGCCTGAAGGTGATTTGTACTGTGTTTCGCCAATAGCTGACGCTCATTTTCACCTTTCCAGCACAGTGGGATCCGAAGCTTGGAATTCACGTGACTTGAAGTCGCGGC
>JADMIO011851698.1_pt1 | contig 80429 bp, 79 predicted proteins | sample 8958161 | NCBI WGS metagenome assembly JADMIO01 (sample SAMN16585339, study PRJNA669376) | soil metagenome | isolation source: Crop rotation soil | place: USA: Cullars Rotation, Alabama | collected 2011 | reverse complement strand
CTTTCCCTGGCCAGCTCCACGTCGCCGGCCGAAATCGAGCCTGCCCCTCATCTGTCAACGCCGCGCCGGGTGAGTCGGCCCCTCAAGTGTCAACGTCCGCCCCTCATCTGTCAGTGAGGGCCAAGTTTTCCGCGAGGTATCCACAACGCCGGCGGCCGGCCGCGGTGTCTCGCACACGGCTTCGACGGCGTTTCTGGCGCGTTTGCAGGGCCATAGACGGCCGCCAGCCCAGCGGCGAGGGCAACCAGCCGAGGGCTTCGCCCTGTCGCTCGACTGCGGCGAGCACTACTGGCTGTAAAAGGACAGACCACATCATGGTTCTGTGTTCATTAGGTTGTTCTGTCCATTGCTGACATAATCCGCTCCACTTCAACGTAACACCGCACGAAGATTTCTATTGTTCCTGAAGGCATATTCAAATCGTTTTCGTTACCGCTTGCAGGCATCATGACAGAACACTACTTCCTATAAACGCTACACAGGCTCCTGAGATTAATAATGCGGATCTCTACGATAATGGGAGATTTTCCCGACTGTTTCGTTCGCTTCTCAGTGGATAACAGCCAGCTTCTCTGTTTAACAGACAAAAACAGCATATCCACTCAGTTCCACATTTCCATATAAAGGCCAAGGCATTTATTCTCAGGATAATTGTTTCAGCATCGCAACCGCATCAGACTCCGGCATCGCAAACTGCACCCGGTGCCGGGCAGCCACATCCAGCGCAAAAACCTTCGTGTAGACTTCCGTTGAACTGATGGACTTATGTCCCATCAGGCTTTGCAGAACTTTCAGCGGTATACCGGCATACAGCATGTGCATCGCATAGGAATGGCGGAACGTATGTGGTGTGACCGGAACAGAGAACGTCACACCGTCAGCAGCAGCGGCGGCAACCGCCTCCCCAATCCAGGTCCTGACCGTTCTGTCCGTCACTTCCCAGATCCGCGCTTTCTCTGTCCTTCCTGTGCGACGGTTACGCCGCTCCATGAGCTTATCGGGTCCACTCGCGAACGCAGAAAGGCCCACCCGAAGGTGAGCCAGTGTGATTACATTTGCGGCCTAACTGTGGCCAGTCCAGTTACGCTGGAGTCACTAGTATTTAGGTGACACTATAGAAGCGGCCGCGACAACTTGTCCACGTGGAATTCTAAGCTTAGGATCCCAATGTGCTGGAAAGCCGCAGACGCCCTTGTCGAAGGGAATGCGTATGCAGCCGAGCGTGCCCTGGTATGGACCAATGACGAGTTCGTTCGTCTTGTTCGGATCTACGAAATAGAACCCTGTCCAGAAGAAGCGGTCGGGGAATGCTTGGGCGAGCAGTGACGACGCGCTCGCGAGCCGCGCGACGGTGTTTGGCTCGCCTGCGATCACCGCGGCGATCTCGGCACGCAGTGCGGCATAACGTTGAGCTTTGTCGGCAGGCAGTTCTGTGCGCGCAGGGTTTTCCATGGGCGCTCATGTCGGTGATCTCGTCGCGCGCCGCAAGGACCTTAATGGCTCTCCTTGCGCACCGGGAAGGCGCCGGCGAGCTTGGCGGCGTTAATCTGCTCCTGCCGCGACATCGGCCGGCGGCCGCGCACAATGCTACGCTTGTTGATGATGCTGCCCGCTAGCCAGGAGGCGCAGCAGATGACGGCGATGAGAATGATGATGATGGCCCAGAACATCGGCGTCTCCCAATCGAGGGCGCAGCATAGCGTCTGAGGCGGGGCTGGGAAGACGTTGAGCCCCGCCTCAGGGGGTCTTTCTGGACCTGAACCGCCCTTACGCGCTCGCGCGCTCGCTCTCCACAGCGCCGACGTGCATGAGCCTAGCGATCTCTGGGAGTTCCGAAGCGCTATTGATCCAATCGTCGACGTGGCGCGCTGCGATCTCGGGATCGATGCGATAGCGCCGCATGACGCAGCTCAACAGGTCGTCGCGTCCTCGGCGCGCCAACTTCAGGTCATCCTCACTGAGGCGACCCCACCGATCCTGCACTTGCGGTGCAAACACATCCCAATTGGTTTCGATATCCGCCCAGGTCATCACAGGTTCTCCGTGTTTTAGACACGGGGGTGGCAACGGAGTGGCGCGGCCTAAGTTCCGAGCGTTAGGCGCAATGCTGTGGAGAGGCGTCGATATGACGGCGCTGACATGAAAGGGCCTCGTCTGCAGGGAGCACATAACGCTGCGGGCGCGCCGTTCAAAATGGTGGCGTCATTCCGGTGATCCGGGCACAGATCCACCCTGTGCAGAAAGGTAATCGCTTTCGCTAAACTAAATTTCGCGCTCCGCCGATTGAATGAAAGCGGGGAAAGAAGAGCAGGCGCAAATTGCGCCCTGCGACTCGCGTTGGGCGGGAACGTATGGTCGCGATCTTTACCGGGTTGGGCGCAGGCTTTGAGCGCGGGTCGCGTGCGGCGCTGGGGTCGGCGGGTCTGCTCGGTTCGGGCGTGCAAGGGCGTGCTGGCGACAACATCTCGCTCAACGCCGCCACTGGCAATCTGGTCATCACTCAGCAGGACGAATTCCTGGCTGGACTGGGGCCAGACATTGCGATCGGACGCACCTACAACAGCTCGGGCGCTCTCAACGAGAACAGCGACGGCTGGCGTCAATCGACGGACCGCCGCGTCTACAATCTCACCGGCACGGTCAACACGTCGGGCTCCACGATCACGCGCGTCTCGGCCGACGGCAGCGAGATCGTCTACACTTATAGTGCAACCTTGGGCGCTTACACGACCACCGATGGCGCCGGCGCTTATGACAAGCTCAGCTATAGCGGCGGCGATTGGACTTGGACCGATGGCTCGAGCCAGTTCACAGAAACCTATCTGGCGGCCGATGGCGGTTATATCAGCAAATTCAGCGACACCGACGGCAATGCGCTGAGCTTCACCTATGTCAGCGCCGGCAAACTCGATCGCGTCACCACGCAGAACGGCGAATACGTCCAGTACGCGTGGTCCGGCAACGACATCACCGCCATCGTCACCCATTTCGGCGCCTCGAGCACGATCACGCGCACGGCTTATGGCTACGACGGCCAGCATCGGCTGACGACAGTCACCGTTGATCTAACGCCCGACAACACGTCCGATTCTTCGACCTACACGACGACATACGCCTATGTCGGCACAACCAATTTGCTTGCGTCGATCACGCAGAGCGACGGCTCATCGCTCGCGGTCTCCTATGACGGTTCGAGCCGCGTCACCGATTTGGTGCAATTGGCGGGGAGCGGCGACACCCGCACGACGCACATCGACTATGTCTCCAGCACCCAAACCAATGTCACCGATCCGCGCGGGCAGGTGACGAGCCTTTACTACAATGCGTCCGGTCAGCTCACCCAGGTGACGGCGCCGCCGGCCTATAGCGGCGCAACCGCGCAAACCGTCCAATACGCCTATGATACCAACGGCAATCTGACGTCGGTGACTGACCCGACGAGCGCAGTCACCACCTACACCTATGACGCCAACGGCAATGTCGCCACCGTCACCGACGCCAACAACAACGTGGTCACGCGCAGCTACGACGCCAAGAACGCGCTGATCCTGGAGACGCGAACCGCCTCGACCGCGGCGAGCAATGCGACATCGCTCTACACGCGCTACGTCTATGACGCTGAGGATCACCTGCGCTTCGTGATCAGCGCCGAGGGCCGTGTCACCGAATATCGCTATGACGCGAGCGGCAATCTTCAATACACAATCGACTATCCCGACAGCGCTTTTGCCATCGGTTCGACCGCGCAAACCGAAGCGCAAATGCAGACGTGGGTTTCGGGGCTATCGGACCGCTCGAACACCGAGATCTGCAAGTACGTCTACGACGCGCGCGGTAACCTCACGCAATCGACGCACTATGGGGCGGCCTCGAGCGCCGGCGTGGAGGCAACAAGCGAAGGCTACGCGCAGACCGTTTATGCCTATGACCAAGCCGGCCATCTCATGCAGCGGACGCTTGGCCCGCTTTCGACAGAGAGCTTTGTTTATGACGGCCTGGGTCGACTCACGGCGTCCACCGATCTCAACGGCGGCGCAACAACGATCGCCTTCAACGACGCCGCTACGACAACGACAATACTGACCGCCGCCGGACTCACCACGGTTTCTACCTACAACAAAGCTGGCGATCTCGTGACCTCGCAAGTCTCCGGAACGAACACGACCGGCGGCACGGAAAATTTCGTCTACGACAAAAATGGCGAACTGCGCAAATCGACCGACGCCACCAACAAGGCTCATTATTTCCTCTACAACAAAGTCGGCCGCAAGGTCGCCGACATCAGCCAGAATGGCGAAGTCGTTGAATATAGATACGACCAGGACGGACGGCTCATCGCCACCGTTCGCTACGCAAACACGCTGAGCACGACGGACCTCAACGCACTTGCCAGCAATGCGCTGACCGAGTTCGATATGGACGCGACCCACCGTCCGGGCGCGAGCACTAACGATGTCTGGTCCTGGACCATCTATGACGCGGGTGGGCGCATAGTAGAAACCATCGCCGGCGACGGCGCCGCCACGAAGTACGAATACGACAATTCAGATCGCCTGGTGAAGACGACAAGCTTCGTCAACAGGCTTTCGGTGTCGAGCCTCATCACGACGCCACCGACAACGGCGGCTTATCCAACCTCCAACGCGAATGATGCAGTCACGCGTAGTTTCTATGATGGCGATGGACGTCTGATCGGGGCGCTCAACGCACAAGGGTTTGTTAGCCGGATCATCTACGACAGCGCTGGGCGCAAGGTTCAAACCGTCGCCTACTCCAATGCGCCGACTGGAACGCCCACCACCGATGCGTTCTCGACGATTCTCGGCAACATCACCACCGACGCGACGAAGGACATCTCCACGCGCTTCGTCTATGATGACCAGGGCTTCCTGCGCTTCACGATCGATGCGCTGAATCACGTCGCCGAACTTGTCTATCGTCAGAATGACGACAGCTACGCTATCGGCGTTGTGCGCAAGACAATCCAGTACGCCACGGCACTCGGCAGTGTCGCGAATTATTCCTACGCAACGATCAAGGCGGCTGTGGCGGCGATTGCCTCAAGCGCAAACGATCGTGTCTCCTATGCGGTTTACAACACGCACGGCCAGCTCGCCTACGCCATCGACGCGACGCGCGCCATGACCGCGTTCGCCTATGACATCGCCGGACGCGTCATCAAGACAACGCAATACGCCACTCCGATGGGCGCCAGTGACGCCGATGCCCCATGGACGAGCGGCAATACCGACTCCGTTTGGTTGAGCAAACTGACCCATTGGATCTCGCTCAACACGTCCGCCGCGAACGATCGCGTCACGCGCACTTGGTACGCGGAGCGCGGTGAGGTTCGATATGTTGTCGATGCCGAAGGCTATCTCACGCAAAACGACTATGACGCAGAAGGCCGTCTTGTCGGCCAGCATCGTTGGTCATCCGTGCAAAGCGTCAGCGATGCGACCACCATCGCCAATCTCGATTCCGCCAGCAAGGGGACCGACGCGGCGATCGCCTACCACTACGATATCATGGGGCGCGTCGACGACATCACCGATCAGCTCGGCGCGCACACGACGCGCACATACTACGCCAACGGTCTCCTCCAGGATGAAATTCAGGCCTCCGGCTCTGGGCGCGACGAATCGAAAACGCGCCGCACGTACGACCAGGCGGGCAATCTCATCACAGTGACCACGGCCTATGGGGCGACCGAAGCGGCGACGACGACCTACGCCTATGACGGCCAGGGCAACATCAGTTCGATCACCGACGCGCGCGGCAACGCAACCGCCTTTACATACGACAAGTTGGGGCGGGTGTTGACCCAGACCGAGCCGCTCAGCAAGGTCACTACCTACCAGTACGACGCCTTCGGCAATGTGGTGAAAACCACCGATGCGCGCAGCAATTCGAGCTTTGCCTATTACGACCAAGCCAATCGGCTCGTGTTGAGCGTCGATGCGGAAAAATACGCCACCCGCACAGCCTATACCGTCTTCAGCGAGGTCCAGAGCGTCACACGTTACGTGACGGCGGTGGGGGGCGCGATTGTTGTCGGAACTCAGCCTTCGATCACGACCAATGCCGCCGACGAAACTACAAACTTTGCCTACGACAAGCTCTCGCGTCTTGTGCAAACCACCGACGCGGCGGGCGGCGTCGAAGACTATGGCTTGAACGCGTTCGGCCAGCGTATCTCCTTCACAAACAAGGGCAACGGAACGGCGCGCGCGACGATCAATTACAGCTACGATCGTCGCGGGCTGCTGACGAGCGAAACGCTGCCGATTGTCGCGATTCGCGCCGACGGCACGACCGAAGCGACCAGCGTCACCAACATCTACGCTTATGATTCACGCGGCAATCGCACGCAGATGGTGGAGGCGTCGGGGCTCACCGAACAGCGGACGACTACTTACGCCTACGACCTCGCCGATCGCCTCGTCTCGACAAGCGGCGACGCGGTGCAAGCGACGAGTTCGGCCATAAGCGGCACAGCCAGCGTCACACCGACCACGTCTTATGTCTACGATCTGCGCGGCAACGTCATCCAAACCACCGCACCGAACGGCGCCAAGACCTTCTCCTGGTACGACAAGCTCGATCGCGTGGTCGAGCAGGTGAGCCCGCTCGGGACCGTCACCACCTTCATTTATGACGCTAATGGCAACGTCACGGAGAAGCGCGTCTATGCAACGTTGATCACGCCGCCGGCGGACGCTTCTGGCAGCGCGCCTTCGGCAAGCGGCACTTACCGCTCGACGCAATACACATACGATGCGCTCAATCGCGTCACACAAGTGAAGACCCCGAGCATCGAAGTCGCGTCCTACACGACGTCGTTGGGCGTGACGACGCAGGACCTCATCACCGCCACCCAATACGACGCCATGGGCAATGTGGTGAAGGTCACCGACGCCAACGGCAATGTCACCTGGTCCTATTACGACAAACTCGGACGCAAGACGACGCAGATCGACGCACTCAACTATCGCACCGATTGGACCTACGACGCCGACGGCAACGTGCTCTCTGAAAAGCGTTATGCCAACGCGGGAACGACACCCACGGGCGTGACCACGCCGCCGTCCGCGCCGACAGCGGATGCAACCAACGACCGCACCACAACCTTTACCTACGACAAGATGGGCCGGCGCCTCACTGAAACCCGCGCCAATGTCGTGGTGCATAATGCCGCGAGCCCCGGCACGACAGTGACCGTCAATTCGACGGTCACCTACACCTACAATGCGCTGGGCGAAGTCGCGACCAAGACCGAAGCGGCGGGTGACGCCACCGCTTACGCCTATGATTCCAGCGGACGCATGACGAGCGAAACGCATGCGTCCTTCACCGGCTACACGACGAGCGGCTCGCACAGCGTCACCCCGGTCACCAGCTATTCCTATGACGGCTTGAACGACCTCGTTCGCACCGTGCAAACGGGCGACAGCGCCGCGTCCGCCGCGGACCGCGTCACACAATATGCCTATGGCGCCGGCGGACGGCTTGCTTCCGTCACCGACGCCGAAGCCTTCGTCCATACCTATCGCTACGACGCTGCCGGCCGCGTCACCCGCGACGAATACTTCCGCCAATTGCCGAACGGGACGACGTCGCACGAAGCGGCCGCCACCGATTACGATCTCGAAGGCCGCGTCATCCGCCAAGGCGTGCTCGTCGATCTCGACACCAGCTCAACCGACACTTGGTCACGCGCGGGAACGGCCATCGACACCAATTCGATCAAGTACAATGCATTTGGCGAAGTCAGCCAGCGCGGGATGATCCATTACAGCACCGTCGACAATTCAGTGACGTCCGAACTCTATCCCGAGACGTTCGAGTATGACGGGGCAGGGCGGTTGTGGCGCACCACGTCCGGCGACGGGACGACCAAGTATTTCATGTATGATGCGGCCGGCAATCAAACGCTGATGGTCGCGTCGACCGGGACCGACATCAGCGCCGGCGCCGGTTATTCGACGATCGACTCCGTACTCGCCTTGTGGACGGGCGGCGTCAGCACGATTGGCACGACGTTCGTCAGCGGCATCGTCGCCACCATCACCCGCTACGACGCGCGCAATCAGGCCATCGAAGTGAAAGAGCCGCAGCGCGAGCTCACTACCACCACCAAGAGCAATCTCTCCACCACGCGCGCCTATAATGCGTTCGGCGAAGTCGCCTATGAGATCAATGCGCTCAGCGCGCGCGTCGACTACACGTACAACGCGATGGGCCGGCTCATCCAGACGCAGAGCCCGACCGTCTCGATCACCAGCGCCGCCGGCGCGGTGTCGAACGTGCGCCCGACCGAAAATTATTACTATGACGCATCAGGCCGCCGCGTCGCCGCGCGCGACGCCAACGCCAATCTGACGCAATACACGCTGCTTGCCGGCTCCGGCTATAACGGCAAGGACGCGCTCATCGCCCAAACCAAGTTCGCCGACAACAACACCATCACCACCAGCTTCGACATTTTCGGCGACGCGCGGAAGATCACCGATCAGATCAGCCGCATCGACACGCAAAGCTTCGACAAGATGGGCCGCCTGACGCAGCTCAATCACGCAAGCGGCCTCATCGATTACTATCGCTACGACGGCGTGGGTCAGCGTATCCGCACGTTCAACTCCTTCTTCAATCCGAGCTACAATGTCTCCACCGACCCCACAGGCGCAGCCGCGTCAAACGCGCAGACGATCACCTACGACGCGCAAGGCCGCATCACGCAATCGCTCGCCATGGGCGGCGATACGACCAACTACGCATACGCGTGGGACGCGACCATCGTCACCAGCGGCATGGGCACGTTCGGCGGTTGGACGCAGACGACCACCTACGCGAACTACAAAACAGCGATCGAGAAGTTGGATTACTTCGAACGCTCCGTGCAGAAGACCGACATGGGCGGCAATGTCAGCGTGTCGACCTACGACAAGGCAGGGCGGCTCTTCTGGCGCAGCGGCGGCGACGCCTTGGCCTACTTCCATTATTACAACACCGGCCGCGTCTCGGAGGCCGCGCAAAGCGGCGGCGGGCAGGACGCGCACTTCGGCGGTCTTGGCGGCGGCGGCGTCGATTCCTTCGATTATCGCGGCACCACCTATACGTACGACGCGGTCGGCAATGTGCTGACGCAGGTCTTGCGCGAGACCGGAACGTATCAGGGCGATGGCTTTTACGATAGCGAAGGCATGTGGGAAGTGCCGGATCCGGTCGACTTCGATCGCATCCTGACGAGCCAAACCGCGACCTATGATGCGCTCGGGCGCCTTGCGACTTGGAGCGATGCCGGCAGCGGCACGGGGATGCACTTCCTCAAGATCGCGCCGGCGTCGCATTCGTTCCAATACGACGCCAACGGCAACATCCGCCGCTCGCTCGCGAACTATCGCGCGCTCGATTCCAACGGCGTCGCCGCCGGCACGGCGACGACACAAGATTATTGGTACAAATATGACAGCCTGAACCGCATGACGACCGCCGATGGTTCGCTGTCCGGCGGTGTCATCTCGCGCGGCACAACCGGCGTCGACATTGTCTACGATGCAGCCGGTCAGCGCCAATACACCATCGCCATGGTGTCGGGCACGGCCAAGCGCGAAGACTACACGTACGACAATGCCGGCCGCGTGCTCAGTGTGAAAAGCGGCACGAGCCTTACCGCGCCCGGCACGCTGCGCGGCGCCTACACCTACGATTTGATGGGCCGCCTGCTGACCCAGAACGACTACGCCACCAATGGCACGAGCGTCGTCTTCTCGCGCGCCAACACCTATAATGCCAAAGGCCAGATCACGTACGAGGTCGACAATACGGTCAGGAGCGGCACAACCTATCGCGCGGAATCCACATTTGATCTGGGCGTGATTGGGACCAATGCCGCCACCAGCACCTATGCCCTCGGCACGCCGCTCACCGTCACTACGGTGAATTACGAGAACAATGTCCAGAAGAAGACGACGCTCACCACCTATGGCCTGATCTGGGCCGATGGCGCACAAACCGATTGGGTGCAGTTCAAGCCCGACATCACGCTCTCCGGCTACAATTATACCGACTATATTTACGCCACGGTCGGCGGCGTCTCACAGCTCGTCGAAGCCGACATCACCGACGGCCGTCCACGCACGGTTTGGTATCATACCGACAATAGCGGCCAGGTGATCACCCGCGACGAGATGGACGCGCTCTCCGGCGGCGATCCGCACGAAGTCTGGTATCGCTTTGTCGGCAAGCAGCTCGGTTACGTCGGCAATAACGGCACGATCGACACCGATTATGCGACGAGCGTAAACAACCGCACCGCAACCCAAGGCACGGGCGCATTCCAGAACGGCGCAACAGCAGGCACATCGAGCGCCGATTTCGATCTCGCTTACGATTCGATCTCTTCGTACGACCAGGGCTCGACCTCTGGCATGTACACCGTCCAATCGGGCGACACGCTCAGCTCGATCGCCGCCCAGCTCTGGGGCGACTCCAGCCTTTGGTACAAGCTCGCCGAAGTGAACGGCCTCGTCGGCGACGAGACGCTGGTCGACGGGCTGCCGCTCATCATCCCCGCTGGCGTCACGCGCAACACCAACAGTGCGGCCACCTTCAAACCCTACGATCCCAACGACGTCACCGGCTCGACCATGCCGACGGCGATCAAGCCGAAGGTCAAGGGCGACAATTGCGGCGCGATGTTGCTGATTGCGGTGCTCTGCATCGCGATCACCGTGATCATGGCGCCCGGCGTGGTCGGCGGGCTCTCATCACTAATGAATGGCGGCGGCTTTCTTGCTGGCTTTGGCGCGGGCATGGGCTCAAGCTCGCTCACCGGTGCGGCGCTTGCCGGCGCCAAAGTCGGTCTCGTCGCAAGTGGCGTGACTGCAAGCGCAGGGGCCAGCACGGTCGCAATTGTCGGCGGTGCAGCAGCCGCAGGCGCTGCCGGCTCGATCGTGAGCCAAGGCGTCGCCGTCGCTTCGCAGATTCAGAGCAAATTTTCTTGGAACGCGGTAGCGCTCTCAGCGATTGGCAGCGGCGTCGGCGCCGGACTCGGCCTATCGAGCACATTGCAGGGCATGCCTGTCACGCGCGCCATGCTTGGAAGCGCCTTGACGCAAGGCATCGGCGTGGCCACCGGCCTCCAAGGCAATTTCTCGTGGGCGGCCGTCGGCGCAGCTGGCATTAGTGCAATGACAGCTGACTTCGTTGGCGGTCAGCTTGCAAACACCAAACTCGACTCCGTCTCACAATCAATCCTGACCACGAGTGCGTCCGACATCGCCGATGCCGCGTCTCGCTCGCTCATCGACGGCTCCGACTTTGGTGACAACATGCTGCAGGCGTTGCCGGACATTATGGGTCAAATGCTGGGCAATGCGGTGAACACAAGATCAGCGGCCGTCGGTAAAGAACTGAAGACCGGCCCCGCCACCGATAAGCAAGTTCTCGACGCGGCGACCGCCTGCCAAGCAACCGCAGGAGCTGAGACAGATGATGGTTTGACCCCCGCTCAACGCCTGCTCGCGCGAGTCGAAGATCTGCAAGCACGATTGGCGCTCCTTGACGAACTGGGATCGGAGCTTGGTCAGGATGCAAACGTGATGCGTCTCGCTGCGGCGGACGATGCTGAGCGGGCTTACAACGATGTGAGCGACTATGCTTGGCAGACAGACGGGCTGCTTGGCCAAGGTGAGGCCGTTCTGGGTGAGGGCATCGGCATTGGCATTGGTGCCCTTGACGGAACCGTCGACGCAATTGGCGGATTGGCCGATGGCATTATCCACCTCGATCGAACTGCTGGCGATCTAGTCGCGTTCGGCCAACGAGCGTCCGACTACTTAGCTCACACGCCGATCGGCGATATCCCAAGTGACGCATATGCTCACATGCGAATGCTCAATGCTGCGATGGACCTTGAGCAGGCGCGCATCTACCTCACCGAGGGGCCAACAGCGGCTGGCTACTTTGCTGGCCACCAGGCTGGCGAGGTTGTGGGATCTTTCGTCGGTCCCGCAAAAATCGCTGAAGTTCTCGTGGCAGCAAGAGCGGCACGCGCAGCCGCAGCAACGGGTACGCCGCGGAGCGCTGCATGGGTCGCACGTGCTGCTGGTGAGTTTATGGGTGCCTTGCCCCGCTTGTTGCAGAATGCTGCTCTGCGAAGTTCAGTTGTTGGCATCCTTAGAGGCAACGGCACCTACAAATGGAGCGAAGCACTCGGTCTGTTACATTCCGCGCGGGAGGGCGAACGGCTTGGCTATGCATTCCGAGAGATCCTGACTTACGGCCCGAATAACGGGATCGACGCCGTGTTCAGCAGGGTTGCCGGCAACACGACCGTCTACGCGGTTTGGTCGGCCAAGGGCGGGATGGAAGCTCGAAGTATGAGCGCGTTGGGTGGGACGAGATATGGAACGGAGCTGAGCGACGCTTGGCTTGAAAGGACCTTTGACCGAGTTGAAGCGCTTAATCCAAATACGCCGAAGGCGGCACTTGCTGCTACTCTACGGGCCGAGTATCAAGCGGGGCGCCTCGAGCGCTATGCTTCCTTCAGAGCGTCCGACCGCACCTATGAGGTCCTCGCGAACGGCGCAACTCGTGTAAGTGGCACAATACGATGACCGACCAATACTTGATAAATGAGCAGATTCGGCGAGACGGGATTGCGGGGAGTCGCAGAGCCATTCCGGAGCTCCTCAGTGCGGGAAATTTCGGTTGGGCTGCTAAGAACTACGCCATGATGGCCGATGGAAATACCGAGCTTGGCCTATTGCATTGGCGCCGAAGTCTTGATCCACGCTCTGATTTTGAGAGCGCGGGCGATGCTTACGACAAGCTTCGCGCCATTGTGCAGGAACGCGGGCTGGAAAAGCGCAATCATGAATTTCCGGTCGTCTATGCGATGCTCTTCCTTATAGGGCGTCAAATGCCAATTGAGTTCGAGGATGAGCTGTATCACGAAGTGCATCGTTGGCCATGCTATCAGAGTTGTCTGATCCACGCGCTTCACGATCAGCCACTGAATGATCGAGACACCGCACTCATCAATCGATATCTTGCAGAGAACGATGAGCTGGCTGACCAAATCTTTCTTACCTATCTTCAGCTGCTCGGCACGCGCCCAACCGATCATTCCATTGACGAACTTGTCACGATCGCGGAGGCGAACTGGTTGGAGCGCAAGAGCGACAAATTCTTTAGGGATGGGCCCGCCTTCGACGGCTACGGGGTCATGAATGAACTCTACGTTGATATCTATCTCGCCGGCGTCCTAAAGAAGATCAATTGGACCGGTAACTCAATTCACCGGTGGATTTGGGGCTAAGGGCCCGATCTCGCTTATCCGTCGACCGTTTATGAATCGGATTATAGCTATGGCTACCAGGGCGCGCAGGCGCAGCTGGAATACGTCTACATCCAAGGCGGCGACAAGCCGAGCTATGTCGAATACGGCGCCGATCTCAACGGCCAGGTGACCAATCGCATTGAAGTCAAGGAGAGCGGGGTCGCCGGCGGCGGACGCAAGGAATATTGGTATCGCTTCGGCGGCAAGGAGATGGCGTACGTCGGCAACAACAACACCATCACCACCGACTATGTCGCCTCGATCAACAACCGCACTGCCTCTTCGCCGCCGGCGGCCGCTTCGATCAACGACACCGACCAAGGCTACGATCCGATCAATTCGTTCGATTCCGGTTCGCTCGCCTCGATCGACGGCTACACGGTGCAGTCGGGCGACACGCTCGCTGGCATCGCCGCCCAGCTCTGGGGCGATTCATCGCTCTGGTACAAGTTAGCCGAAGCCAACGGCCTCGTCGGCGACGAAACGCTGGTCGACGGGCTGCCGCTCATCATACCGGCCGGCGTCACCCGCAACACCAATTCCGCGGCCACCTTCAAACCCTACGATCCCAACGACGTCACCGGCTCGACCATGCCGACGGCGATCAAGCCGAAGATCAAGGGCGACAATTGCGGGATCATGCTCATCCTCGCGGTGGTTGCGATTGCAATCGCTGTGATCGTTGCGCCGATGGCGGCGCAATTCCTCGCGCCAATGTTCGGCGGCAGCGCCACGGGCGCGGCGGCGATCGCTGCTGGTGAAATGAGCGCGATCGGAAGCGCCGGCGCCGGCACGATTGCCGGGGCCGCAGCGGGCGCAGCCGTTGGCGGCGCAGCAGGCTCGATCGTCACCCAAAGCATCGCTGTCGCAACGCAAATCCAAGACAAGTTCTCATGGAACGCCGTCGGCATGGCGGCCCTCGGCAGCGCCGTCGGCGTCGGCGTCGGCGCTGCCATACCAGGCACAGACGCCTTGAGCGCGCTCTCGCGCGGCGCGCTTTCAAGCGTCATCACGCAGGGCATCGGCGTCGCCACCGGCATGCAGAGTCAGTTCTCTTGGACTGCGGTCGCGGCCGCCGGCGTCAGCTCTTATGTCGGCGCCAAACTGGGCGAGACGATTCCGACGATGTCCGATCAGGGCGCGCGCAACCTTATCATCCGCACCGCCGCCGACATCGCCGATGCAGCCACGCGCACCGTCCTCGACGGCTCCGACTTCGGCGACAACATGCTCGCCGCGCTGCCGGACATTGTCGGCATGATGCTCACCACGCCGATGAATGTTGGCGCCGAGCCAACTTCATCTGAAGCAGCCAATGAATGTTAGGCGATATTTGCGCCTCGATGGGCGACAATCCTACCCAGGAGCAACTCGCGGCGTTGGAGTCATTTGGAGAGACGCTACCTGGCCGGATTGAATCCGCCCGGAGCGAGGGTGGCCGAGAGGGGGACCGTATCGTCTCCGGCATTCTCGCTGACGCATATGAATTCTATCCTGCCACTGAAGTCAGTGATATGTGGGGAATCATTGGAAGACCTAGCGCAACACCAACTGGACCTGACGACATTGTTGTTTCTGCTCCGGAGGAATTTGGTCGCGCATACGGTCTGCTGGATCGTCCCGGTGTGTATACTGGCCGGTTGAAGGACCAGGTTGTCGGCGAGATCAACGCTTGGGTCGACAGAACGCCAGGTGCTGGCCTCGCGCTCACCACAATTAACTGGGGACTCATGATTGCAGGTGGGCCGACCCGCTTGGCGGCCGCGTTGGCTGTCGGAGCTGCTCAGGACAAGGTTGAGGGCTTTGTCACTGATCGTTTCCACGACGTAGGCTACTCGGCGCAAACATCTCACTACGGCGGTAGTGGTCTGACATGGCTGGGCGTAATTGCTCTCTCGGGCCTACGATTTGGCCGGAGCAATGGACCGGAGCGCCGCGACTTCCAACCGACTCGACGCAACGGCATTGTTGGAAACTTAGAAGCGAATCTTACCGGGCGACGTTCTACTGCCATAACCAGCGCCACCTATCGCCAAGAGAATGAGATCGCGCGCATGTTCGCCCACGACGGTTACAATGTTGAGCAGAATCCAGTTCTTACGACAGCTCAGCGTGAACGTTTTGGAATTCCAAATCGAGATCCAGACTACTTAATCGAAGGACGGCCCTTCGATCTCTACAGTCCTGAAGCTGGCGCGTCCGCGGCCTCCATTGCGAGTCGCATTGCGCAGAAAGCCAATCCCGCTTCACGTCAGGCTGATCGTGTCGTGGTCGACCTGCGCGGCTCGTCAGTGACAAGAGGTCAGTTGGAGGGGTATGTTCGCCAAAATCCGATTACAGGCTTGAATGAGCTGCGTGTCATTACGACAGATTGGCTCGGCAATCCTGTGATACGGACCGTGACACGGTAGGAGGCATTGCAGCTTGGCACATGCATACAATCTGTGGCTTGAGTACCCTGCAGATTGGCGACCACTAAGGGATTTCTTCTACGAGGCCTGTAAGTGCTCCCACTTTTGGACGAGTCCGATGACGGATCAACGAGGGCCCCCCGATGGCCAAGAACGGGAGCACTACGCTGTCCATAATGAATACAATCTGATTAGCTTTGGGCCTCCGCTTCTCGTCGACAAGCCGAGCGTCACGCATGACGTTGTCGTGACGTTTACCCTCAACAAGTTTGACCGGTGGGAACAGTGGCAACACGAGGTCATTGACTCAAGCATTCGCTGGTTGGCTCGCTCGGCGGGCGATGCACTGCTCGATTGGGATTTGCTGCCAATCCTCGGGCGAAAAGGCGTTGGCCCGATTGTTGTGAACGATTTGGCGCATGAAAATCCGTCTCAGCGTGTCTTGGATGCTCGAAGGTCGGACTATCAAGCTTTCATAGGTGACGTGCTTAGGCGCGAGGGCCTAGTGCATGGCCTTGGACCGCTCCTGCCCATTGATTCGGCACAGACACCTCAAGGTGACAGCGAGTAGCTGTCGCCTGTGGGCACTATCACCACCGGCTTGAAGGGCCAAACAGCCGGGACGGGGGGTTAATGTCGGCTGCAGGAATTAGGTATCGCCAGACACTCGGCCCGAACTATGGCGACTAGGAGCAGCTAGAGTGATCACGCAAGATGATCTGACCAAACACTTTGCCAATGTGAGCGCCGTGGGCGACGGGGTTTTGAGGGCGGACGATGTGGTCAGCAATCAGCGGTACTTCAATTATGTTTGGGGTGGGGAACACAAAGGACGCGAGTACCTCGTGGTGTCGAAAGGTGTTGTCGATGACCGCTACGTCTTGCGCCTCCGTAATAACATCCCTTCGAGCATCAAAGCGGAGGCACTCACTGTCTCGCCGCTCGAACAAGTTGGCCGCAGCTTTGATACGATCTTCATCGCTCCGCCAAGCTTTCATCGTCACTTTCGTGGTCGGTTGGATGAGAAGCGGACGGCGCTCTTCCTGGTAATTCCTGGTTATCGATGCGAGTTCGTCGGGGATGAAAATGCAGGTGAGTTTCTTGAGACGTGCCGAAGATCGGTTCTGGTCGACGACCTGACGCGCACGATGTCCCCCAAAGTTCGATTGCGCTACCATAACTCGCGGACGCGGGGGGGTACCGGCGATGGATACGTCATTTCAAACTATAAGTTGGCTTCTCATGAGGTCGCTAACCTCGATGGCGCGAGCGATGGGTTCGTCGAGATCGTGAATTACAAGAACGAGATCATGGAGATACTGTGGTCCGCCGAAAGCGGATATCTGTTGATTCACGACCGTAACGATAGTCAACGCCGGTCAGTGTCGCTGGAAGGCGTCAAATTGGACATATTGGAGTTTCTGACCCGCTGAAATCGGGCGGCGTGATCGGACGCGGCGCCAATGGCGTCAGCATTTTCTACGACGCCGCTGGCCAGCGCGCGTATTCGTACACGGCGATTTCCGGCGGCGCGACGACGCGGCGCGAGGACTACACCTACGATGCGGGCGGGCGCATCACTTTGGTGAAGAGCGTCGACGGCTCGACGGCGCCGTCATCGCCCGGCGCGCAGCGCGCCACATACACGTACGACACGATGGGGCGGATGCTGACCGAGAACAATTACGCCTGTCCCTTCCGAAAACTCATTTTTGGGCTCGCGATGATATCTGCGATGCAAACCACCAAGCACGCGGCGCGAGCGAATGGCGCCGTGACGTTCGACAACACGCCCGTAAGGAGAATCCTTGCCGAGCGCGAGATGCGTGCGGTCGTTGTTGTAATAGTCTGCGTATGCGCCGAGCACGCCGCGCAGCTGCGTGGTGTTCCAGATGAGACAGTGATCCAAACATTCGCGTCGGATCGAGCCGATGAGCCGCTCGACATGGCCGTTCTGCCAAGGCGAGTGCGGGGCGGTCGGGTGATCGCGGATGCCCATGGCGCGCAATTGGCGGCGAAACGTCTCGCCATAGGCGCCGTCATTGTCCCGCACGATGATGAGTGGCGGCGAATAGTCTCTAAAGGCCTCAGCGATTTGGCGAGCCAGCCACAGAGCATTCGCGTGGCGCGCGACCTCTATGTGCAAGATGCGCCGGCGATCATGTGCAAGCACAATGAAGGCGTAGAGGCAATCGAACGCGACCGTGCGCACCGTCAGCATGTCGACAGCGGCGATGGAGCGCGCATTGTTGCGCAGGAAAGCGGCCCAGCTCTCGTTCGAGCGTCCCTGGCGCGGCAGCATATATCGGGAAACGGTGGATTGGGCGAGGCGAAAGCCGAGCTTCATGAGTTCGCCATGGATGCGCGGCGCGCCCCAGAGCGGGTTTTCGAAACTCATGCGTCGGATGAGCGCGATCAGCGCAGGGTCGAGCGGCGGGCGGCCGCCCTTGTGGCGCGAGCGCCAGCGCCACCAGAGCCGAAAGGCGCATTGGTGCAAACTCAGCAAGGCCGTGATGAAACGGCGCCCGCACAAACTCCAAAGAGCGGCGCCTAGGAGCAAACAGATGAGATTCGGTCCCCACTCCACCTCATTCTAATCGGTGGATTTCAGTCTAAAGCTTAGGCGGCTCGTCGAAGAGGGTCGGCGCCGTGGTCAAACCGAGGATTGGCGGCGCGCAATTCGGTTGAGTTTTCGCGCGCATCTCGAAGGTTGGAGCGCGGGCCTTCAGGCCCGCGTCTTTGAAATCACGGGTGTTTTGACAATGCGCGCCTGAAGGCGCGCGCTCCAACTTGCAAGAAATTAGGTTGAATTTCGACGTCCAATTCGACCGCTTTGCGTTTGCATTATGATGCGCTCCATCTCTTGCATGGGAGGTCTCGTTGCTAGCCGAGCACTTGAGATGCGAGAGATGCGATCGAGCGTGAAGCGCTTTTCTTTCCTCCTCCTGTCGAGGAGGGCCACAAAGCGAAGCGTGGAAGCCCGCGGGAGAGCAGCGTAAGGCGCGAACCGCGGGAGCAGACCGGACCTTCAAGGCAAAGGTCCGCACGCCGCCGGGATTCCGATCCAAGAGAGTGAAATACCTCCCTATGACGGCCCGGAGACAACAACGATCGCAACGGGCGCGTGCGACGCGCAGTGTTGTCCGTGAGGGCGACACGCTTAGGAACTAAACCCGGCGCTTCCCACGCGCCCGTTCTCCCACTTTTTCCGGGAGAGGCCGAAAGCAAATCTCGCAAAGCGCGCGCTTTGGCGAGCGCTAGCGCGCGACAAGCCGCGCGCAGGCGGCGCTGAGCAACTTTTCGGATTTGGGATCGCGCTGCAGGAGGCCGGCCACATCATCGACGATCTGCTGGAAGTTCGGATCGTTGATGATTTCGTCGCCGAACTCCTCGGCGAGCAGGCCGGAAATCAGCGCGCGCCGGATTTCGGGCTCCGGGAGATCGTCGGCAGCGGCGAGGCGTTCGAGTCGCTCGAGAGGGCCAGCGTGGTGCGGGCGTTTCTCACCGCTGGCCGGAGTTCGCTTGCGCCGGCTCTTCTCATTGCGCTCCAAATGATTGCGGAGCAGCAGCAGCACATGGTCGGCGTTGGTGATGCGGGTCATCGCGAGCTAGTTGGGGCGCTGGCGCTGCGCGAATTGCTGCAGGATGAGCGCGGTTTCGGAGCCGGCGTCGCCGGCTTCGGCTTGCGCCTGCGCGGCGAGCGGCCGGCAGCGGTCGATGATCAGCTGCATGTCGTTGTTGAGCGGCGGGTTCTCGGTGTTGAGGGCGATGCCTTCGCTCAGAGTCTGGATCACGCCAGCGAAGTCGTCGCGGATGAGGCAACGCAGGCCGTCGACGAATTTGCGCAGATAATGTCCGTCCGGAAGACCATCGAGCCGTCCCCATGTATCGAGCGCGTTCGCGGTCTCGCCGGACGTCAGCTGGAAGAAACCGAGCTGGAAGCGGGCGATGGCGAAATCCGGCGCGAGCTGCACGGCGCGGCTCAAGGCTTGATGGGCTTCGATGTAGCGGCCAGAGCCCGCGAGCGTCGAGCCGCGCAGGAAATGCAAGCGCGCGTCTTCGGGAAACTGCGCCAACAGCTTGTCGATGCGTTCGACATGGTCATTCGGTGCTGCGCGCATCGCGGCGAGAAGGTTTTGCAGCGCCGCCTCGTCACAGAGAGTGGCCATGGCTTACTCCTATTCCGATCCGTTGAGGCGGTTGCGCAGGTGCGTGATGGCCGCACGATGGATCTGCGATATCCGGCCTTTGCTCAGATTCAGCAAGGCGGCGATGTCGTTGAACTGCATGCCATGTTTGTAGTGCTGGATCATCACCGATCTTTGCACCTTCGGCAGCAGCTCGACCTCCGCCATGAGCCGATCCTCGACCTTGCGCCAGGCGCCGCTTTCGTAGGGGTTAATCGCGGCGGCCGCGGCGCGCTCGGCGATAAGACCGATCGCCAGTCCAACGGCCACTTCAGCAAGATCGGCGATTGGATCCGCTGGTGCGGCGCTCAGCTCTTCCGACAGCGACTGCAGGCGCTCCTGTTCGAGGCGGCGGCGATAATTGTATTGCGCGGCGCTTTCGCTCGACTTGGCGATCCCGTCGGCAATGGCGCCGCGGATGCGATGCTTGGCGAACGCGGAGAAGGGCGCGCCCAAGAGCGGGTTGAAACGATCGATGGCTTCGAGCAATCCGCTCATGGCCATTTGCTCGAAATCGGTGCGTTCGAGACCCTGCCGTGGCCATCTGCGATACTCGCGCCGGGCAATGGCTTTCGCCAGCGCGACGTGATGATCGAAGAGCAGCTCACGGCAGTCCCCTTCATCTTCAAAGCGCAATCGCCGCCACAGCGAAGCTTCGACCTCCCGCGGCCGCTGAACGAGCGCCAAGCCGGTTTGGCGCACGCCCATTATCGGAAGCCGCCGACGACGCCTTCTATGACCAGCGCCCACCCATCAATCAGCACAAACATCAAAAGCTTGATCGGCAAGGAAATCGTCGCCGGCGGCACCATCATCATGCCGAGCGCGAGCAGGATGCTCGCGACCACAATTTCGATCAGCAGAAACGGCAACAGGATCACAAAGCCGATGGTAAAGGAGACACGCAGCTCGTTGAGGATGAAGGCGGGGACGAGCTTGATGATGTCGACACCTTCGGCCGTCGCAGGAAGCGGCGTGTGCGAGATCGCGTAGATCGTGGCGATGTCTTCGCGGCGCACCTGCGCCAGCATGAAGGTTTTGAGTGGCGCGCCGCCGCGCGCGACGGCTGTGTCGACATTGATGTCGCCGCTGAGGAGGGGCTGCAGCGCCTGCGTGTTGATGGCGCCGAACGTAGGCGCCATCACGAAGGCGGTCAGCAGCATGGCCAGGCTCACCAGAACTGCATTCGGCGGGGTTTCCGGCATGCCGAAGGCGTGACGCACCATGGCAAGCACGACGGCGATGCGCACGAAGCTCGTCGTGCTGATGAAGAGTGCAGGAAGCACCGAAAGCGTCGTCAGAAGCAAAGCGGTGCGGATGACCTCCGGGCTGGAGTCGGGAGACGCGTGGGCGACTGCAGCGTGGGCGGGCGCGGCGACGAGCATCCCAACCAAGAGCCCAGCAAGGAGAGGCGTGCGCATTCTCACGGCGCCGCGTCCACTCCCGCGGCGTCCTCCTTCAGGACAGTTGCGCCGCCTTGAGAGACAACGACGAGATACTCGCGGCCGGCGTAAGCGAGACGGCACACATCCGCATGAACGCTGATGCGGCGCGATTCGAGAATGGTCACCGCCGGTCTGCCCAGCTTCTGCAGCCAGGGGCCGTTGAATGGGCTCGGTTTGCCGGCGCTGGATGCGCGCTTGAGAATGAAGACGGCGGCGATAGCCAGCGCGATGCAAAGGAGTAGCACAATGATAAGACGGCCAAGATGCAGGTCGAGCGGTTGCGCGGTGGACAACGCTTCGGCTGACGCCGACGCGTCGAAGAAGGCAAACGACGCAACGAACGTCGCCGCGGCGCGAACGCGCAAGACCATATTCATGTGGCGATCGCAGTGATGCGGACGCCGAACTTGTCGCCAACGGCGACCAACTCGCCGTGCGCTATGCACACGCCATTGAGCCGTATCTCGACTGCCTCATTCAACGCGGCGTCTAGGGCGATGACGGCGCCCTGCCGCAATTCGCCAAGCGCAGCGATGGTCATGGTCGTCGCGCCGAGAAAGGTCTCGAGCCTGACGTCGACGTTTTCAATCACGCGATTGTTCAATCGCGCGGGCGCGGCGACGGAGCGGTTTTGGATTGCGTCTGCCGGCGGAGTCAGGATGTCGGCGCTCATGTCTGTTCAAACCCTGTTTGCGTCATGCGCAGTTCCAAACCAGTCTCCGATCGCCGAATGAACGCCGTTGCAGAGGGTGCAACGTGGCCATTGACGGTCATGCGGACATCATCATCGAGCGCTTTGTCCAGCACGATGACATCGCCGCAAGCGAGCGCGTAAAGATCATCGAGGCCGATCGTGGCCCCCCCCGCCGCCGCGCCGACGCTGATGTGTTGTCGGCCGATTGCCTCGCCTAGGACGCCAAGCGGGATAGGAGGGCGCGCGCCTTTCGCAGACGATTGGCGCGCATAGATCATGAGAGCGCGATCGACATAGAGATCAAAACTGGGACCGCCGGCGGCGAAGGCGAGCGTGTATTTCGTGTCGCCATTGGCTTCGTGCTGCTTTGCCTCGCGAAAGTCGCCGTCGCAACCGAACAACGCGGCTAAGTCACTTAAAAGATTGAGACAGCAATCCCGCGCGAGTCGATGGTAGAGACTTAGATCGGCAGCGTTGGGTTTGCCGCCTGCCGGCGCGCCGATCATCTGTGCAGCAAGCTTAATGGCGCTCGCTTGATCGACAGCGAGCGTCAAAGCGCCGGTAGCATTCGTCCAACACGTGAAGGCGTCGGAAATCTTGATGGGGGACGAAACCTTCTGCGTCGACGCGATGATGTCGCGCGGGTCAATCAGCCATCGAGCCGCCCAATTCATTGCAGAATCGCGCACCATCGCTTGCACCGTTGCGTCCGCCAAGGCGTTCGCAGGCAACCAAGGGCGCGCGGGCAGCGTCATCCTTGTCCCCGGATGCCGAACAGCTGTTGGATCATATCGTTGGAGACGCTGACAACTTGCGATGAAGCCTGGAAGCCGCGCTGAACAAGAATGAGGTCGCCAAATTCCTTAGAAAGGTCGACGTTCGACGCTTCGAGTTCGCGTCCGACGACCTTGCCCACGCGAAGGCTAGCGCTTGAAAGGTAATCCCGTCCTTCGTGTTGATCGATGGTGAAGAGGCCGCCATTGTCCTGTTTCAATGCTTGCGGATCGCGGAAAGCGGCGAGCGCGACATCGCCAATCTGCTTCTTTTGGCCGTTCGAATAGGCGATCTCGACTTGGCCATCTGTATTGACCGTCACTGACGAGAGGTCGCCTGAGGCGAAGCCGTCGCTATTCGCAACGCGCAAGCTGGACGCATCGCCGGAGCTAAACGAGGTCACATTCTGAGAGAAGTCAAAGATCGCCGAGCGTCCTGCAGTATCGGAGAAGGTCAGTTGCGCTGTCAGTGGATCGACGATGCCGTTGATAAACCGCAGAGTCTGCGGGTCGCCCAATGCAACGCCGCTGGCGTTCTTGACGCTAACTTTCCACTCCCCCGCTGAGGCGCTCGCGTCGCGGCTAAACGTGGCAGTCCAGGTGTCTACATTGCCGCTGGCGTCGTAGACCTTGATGTCGGACAAGCTAAATGTCGTCGCCGTCGAGGAAAGGTTGTCGGCGAAGGTGACTGTCTTGGTCGCCGCGGGAGGAAATACGCGGTGCGAAGCGACGGAGACCGATGTCGGATGACCGCTCGCATCAAGCACCGCAAGCTTATAGTCAGTGCCGGAAAGAACGATGTCGCCGTCCTGGTTGATCTCGAAGCTTCCAGTGCGCGTAAAGAATTGACCGGCGTCGCGAAGGAGCACGAGGAAGCCATCGCCGTCGACCGCGAGGTCGAGGTCGTTGGTGGTCTGCCTTAATTCGCCGTGACCAAAGTCCAGCCGCGGCGTGTCAAGCGAGACGCCTTCGCCGGCGCCGTCCGTGCCGAACAGACCCGAGAACGTGAGATCAACCGACTTGAAGCCGTTCGAGTTGATATTGGTAATGTTGTTGCTGATCTGGCGAAGCGCGTTAGAGAACGCATTCATGCCGCTCAAACCGGTGAAGATCGATCCAAACATGACTATTCATCCAGTCCAATGCGGCTGACGCTCGTAAGGGGGATGCCGCTGAGAGTGCGGCCGTCTTGAGTTTCCACGACCAATTGTGGTTCGCCCGATTGGAACGAGACCGACGTCACCTTGCCCGTGATCAGCGCCGTGCCCGACGATGATGGAATGTCGACAAAGTGCCCGAGCACGCCGGTCGCCTGATTCGTCGCTTGCGCCTGCAGGATGCCGAGGATGCGATCGCTCATCGTCTGCGTCTGCTGAATCTGCGAAAATTGGGCGAGCTGCGAGACGAATTCAAAGTTGTCCATCGGCTTTAGCGGATCTTGGTATGTCAGCTGCGTCAGTACGATGCGCAGCAGATCCTCGAATCCAAGGCCAAACGCGTTCGTCGCTTGATCTTGAACCGAACTCGTCTGCGCTTGCGGCGCAACGTCGGCGCCGGAGACCGGTGTTACCGTTGCCATTGATCCCCTCCCATTTCGACAAAGTCATCGCCGTCGATACGAATGTGTTCAGCCGAAAGACCGTGCTCCGCCAGCAAAGCGCGCATTGACTGTCGCAAGTTCTCGCGATCCGTCGCGCTCATTCTTCCAGCGCGCGCATAGACGGCGCAGCCTTGCTCCACTGCGTGAATCGCAACGAAGATTGTGTTTGCTGCACTTCTGTTTGGCGCGTTGCGCGCCGGCATGCGCGGCGGAGCCGGCGTGGCGATTGTTCGCGTCACGCGTCGTACTACTTGCACCGGCTCCGTCGCGAGCATTGCCCGTGGCGCCGGTTTCGCTTCGTCCTGCGTCGCTTGAGCGATGTTAGGGGGCCCAGCGCGTGCAGCGTTCGCCGGGATACTAGGTGAAGCGCGGTTGCTTCTTGCCTCGAATGCTTCATCGCGCTCCGCCGCAGCTGGCTCGCCAGCAGTCGAAGCGGATTGTTCAGCCGGTGTGCGATCGGTGGAGCGGGCCTTCTCCAAGGCGACGAGTGAAGCGGGCACGCGGCGGCCGAGGACACCGTTTTGTTCAAATGGCGTCGCGCGCAGCGGGTTGTCGTCATCCCGCGGCTCGTCAGCGAGCAGCGAGGGGAAAGCCGCTGTTTCCGCCGTTCGCGGCTTCGATGCGCGTGGTTGCACGTCCTGCCGCGGCGCATCGACGTGGCGAGGAGCGGTGGGGCCGGTCATTTAAGAGCGCCGCTCTGATAGGAAATGCGATCCTCGAGCGCTCGCAGCGCTAGCTCGTCGGTTTTGCGGCGTCTGCGCTTGCGCAGCGCCTCCAGCGCGGATGACGCCTGGCGAAGGCGAACTTGCGCTTCGCTCTCCGCTCGAGCCGCAGCTTGTCGCTGTTGAGCGGCGTCGTTCAGGTCCTTGCGCGCTGTCTCAAGAATGCGTTCTTGGGCGGCGCTGTTGTCTGAAAATCGTCTGATTCGGTCTTGGTCGAGTGCTTGTCGCCGAAGGTGCTCGGACCAATGCGCGAAAGTGGCATCCACATCGGTGCGGCGCGCTTCGACTAGTGTTTCGTGCCTTCTCTGCTCCAGAGCAGCTTCGGTGAGTGCGAAGCTGCTAGCCCGGTGCTGGACGCCGCGCATGTACTGAGCGGTCCTTGCCGCACGCAGGCGATTGCGTTCATCCATGAGCGACCGCCTTGGCGGTGACTTGTTGCAATCTGTCCAGCGTTGCAGCGAGTGGCGCATGTTCGTCTTGCCGCTGCTTGAGGAAAGACTGCAGCGCGGCGCGTTCGCGAATGGCTTCGTCAAGCTTGGCGTTGACGCCTGCCTTGTAGAGGCCGCTGTCGATGAGCACCCGCGCGTCGTCAAAAGTGGCTGTGAGGGCTATGGCGCGGCGCGCCGCACTTCCGTGCGCTACGCTCGTCAACTTGTCGGATTGGCGACTGATGCTGCGGATAACGTCGATCGCCGGAAACTGTCCCTGTTCCGCCAGCGGCCGCGACAGAATGACGTGGCCATCGAGCAGGGACTTCATAACCTCGACGATTGGGTCGTCCACTTCATCGGTTTCGCTCAACACGGTCATGATCGCCGTGATCGCGCCACCGGTAACAACTGCCCCGCAGCGCTCGGTCAGGCGCGGCAGAGCGGCGAACACGTTTGGCGTGTAGGCACGCAATGTGGGCGGAGCGCCGGCTGCTAAGCCGAGCTCGCGTAGCGCCATTGCGAAGCGCGTGACCGAATCGAACAGAAGAACGACGTGCTTGCCGGCGTCGCGCCAATGCTCGGCGATGCAAAGGGCTTGGTACGCGGCGCGCGCGCGCAATGGCGCGCTCAGATCTGACGTCGCGGCGACGCAGGTGTATCGGTCGTTCGCGCGCGTTTGCGATAGCGCCTGCCAAATTTGCTGCACTTCGCGGCCGCGTTCACCCACGAGACAGATGACGCAATGATCGCAATCCACTTGCGCGGCGAGTTGGCGCATGAGCGTGGTCTTGCCAACGCCGCTCGCCGAGAAGATGCCGACGCGCTGGCCTTGGCCCATCGTGAGCAAGCCGTCGAGCGCGCGGATACCGGTTTCAAGAATCTTATTAGGTTCGCGACGATCTAGCGGCGCGATCGTGCGGCCAGAAATAGGAAAGTGTGTGTCGGGCAGAATTGGCGACCCGCCGTCCATGGCCTGACCCAGAGCGTCGACAAGGCGGCCACAGAATGCGTCGCCGACCGGTGCGCGCGCCTTCGAAACGCGTGCAGTCACACGAGCGTCGGGCAGAACCGACGCCGTCTGGTCGAGCGGCACGAGCACGATGCGGTCATCGTGCACTGCAACGACCTCGGCCAGAATCGTCTGGTTTTCATCACGAGAACTGCGCGCATCGATATCACAAATGTCGCCGACCGTGGCCATAGGTCCGCTGGCTTCGACGCGGCCGGGAGCCACGCGGCGGACGAAGCCGTAGCGAACGGCTGGCTCGACGGTACGTAGCTGTGTCGCAAGAGCGGCGCTCATTGGTCCGCCTCGAGCACGCGCCGGCATTGCTCCTGCAATCGCTGCCAGTAGTCGGGCAATGAAATGTCGATGGCCCCGAGCCGCAGATCGACGCGGCATTCTCCAGCGCGCAGTGAATCGCTTGCCATGACTTTTGTGTCCGCGCCAAGCGTTTCGGCGAGGCCGTCCAAAGCGGTCTGATCTGGGAAATCAATATCGCTGACGCTGACGGCGATGACGGTGTCGTGCCGAAGATTGCTCACCTGAACGCCGATCGCCTCAGTGATGAGCTTTTGGTAAAGCGTCGGTTCCGCGATAACTCTCTCAAGCGCGACAAGCGCAAGCGTAAGGCCAAATTTGTCGGCCTCGGCGAAGTGTTTGTTGAGTTTGTCGATTGCATCTCGAAGGCCGGAGCCAAGGAGTGCGCGCGCCGCGTCCTCGTCGCGGCGGAATTCGGCCGTGACCGCTTGCCTTTCCTCCTCACGGGCGCAGTCGACATCCGCCCGGCGTTTCGCTTCAGCCTCCGCGAGTGCGCGCCGCAGATCCGCTAGCTCGTCCTGCAACTCATCTATGCGCCGCTCCTGAGCAGTTGGTGCTTTTGGCGGCGATTGAAAGCCGAGAGCGCGCACAGTCGCGGCGTGACTGTCTTCACGTTTGAGGACTTGTGTCATTGGGCCGGCCGCGATCGAGAGAGGCATTTATGCAACGTCGCCTGCGCCGCAGGTGTTAATCTGGAGCGGCCGGCCTCTGCGTCGGCAACCACGCGCACGAGATGCATCGCAAGCCAGGGCGAATAGACAGACCAATCCGGTGAATTGACGTCTTCCTGCGGCTGCTGCGCCGCCAGCGGTCGGCCTTTTTCTTTAAGCGCCAGCAAGCGCTGCCTTTGTTCAGGCGACAGGCGCTTCGCGATTGCGCTTTGATCTTGGCGGCTTAGCCGCAAGAATTCGCGCAGAGCGTTGGTCGACCCCCGTTCGCTCATGCTGGATCGGCCCCTTCTCGCGCGCCAAGGGCTTGGCGCAGGCGCTCCGCAAATTTCTCATGATCATCGGACGTGAGGGTGTCCGTACGTCGACTGCGATAGACGAGGGCGGCGGCGCCGACTGCTGCCGCAAAGGCTAGCAGCACCCACAGGAGCGGACTCACGTCGGCATTGAGCGGTGATGGACGAAGCACTGAACTAGCTGAGGCGCCGGCGGAATTGGCTAACGCGTGCGGTGTGGCAGCCATGTCGGACGACAGCCCGATGCTGAAGAGCACTGTCTGTTCGAGCGAACCATCGACCAAACCCGCGTTGTGCAACGCCGCGCGCACGCGCTCTTTCTCAAGGTCGGTAAGCGCAGTTTCAGTGGCGATCTTGATGATGCGGGTGAAGACGGCGGTTTCGGCCGCCGGCGCGCTGGCCCCGCTCGGAGGCGTCGCCGCCGCAGCTTGCTCGATTGAGACTTCAAATTGACGGTCTGGCAACGCTGTCCGCATCACCTGCGTGACCAAGTCGATTGCCGTGCGGCGCGCTTGGCCGTCGCCGCCAAGGAGCGCATCGGAGATGTCCGTGATTTCGACGCGGGGGCTCAGAACCTCGCCGCGATTGTTCAACACGACAACGTCGGCGGCTGTTAGGCCTGTCACCGCGGCGGAGACCAGGCGCTGGATGCCCTCAACGCGCGCCGGCGTTTCCTCTTGAGGGGAACGCATCACGAGCGTCACGGCGGCGGCGGCAGGCTGTTGTTCGCCGCGGAATGGCGTGCGATCCGGAATGGAAATATGGACGCGCGCCGAAACGACGCGGTCCATCATCATAATAGTGCGCTCAAGTTCTCCCTGGATCGCGCGTTGGTAGCGGATGTGTTCAGCGAACTCGTTTAGTCCCATGTCGGACTGATCGAAGAGTTCGAAGCCTTCGATCGCGTGAGGCGCAGCGCCCGCCGAGTCGGAGGCCGATCGCGCACGGTCGAGTTGCGACGTGGGCACAAGGATCTGGCGGCCGTTCTCGGCCGTTTGAAACCGAATGCCGCTTTGATTGAGGTCGGCTGTAATCGCGGCCGCGTCGTTGGGCCGGAGATCGGCATATAGAACGGTGTATTCGTCCCGGAACGCGAAATAGTACCAGGACCCGAGCGCCAACGTGAGTACGCCGAACACAAGAGCGATGATGCGCCATTGTGTGAAGAGCCTTGGCTTGGTGGGTTCGGTGGTCTCCATGGTCAAAGCTGCATCGTCAGCATTTCGTGCAGCGCATCGACCAGCTTGGTGCGTACCTGCAGCGCCAACTCGACCGACAACTGCGCTTGTTCGAGCGCGATGGTCACTTGGTGAACGGGAACCGAGTCGTCGACGGCGAAGGCGCGCACGAGCGCATCGGCGTGGTTCACCTGCGCTTCGACGCCGTGCAGGCCATTTGCGAGCATCGCGCCAAAGTTTAGATCGCCGGGCGCCTGCGTTGGTGCGTGCACGGCCACATTTGCAGCAGCTTGCGCATGCGCCGCACTGATAGCGCTAATCTCGGTCACGATTGTCTCCCGATATCGAGGGCGTGCAGGTACATCTGCTGAGCAACGCTGACGGTGACGAGGTTGGCTTCGTAGGCGCGTGACGCCTTGATCATAAGCGTCATCTCGGCGGCGTGATCGACGTTGGGGTAAGTGACGAAGCCATTGGGATCGGCTTGCGGATGATTAGGTTGATAGACTTGCCGCAGCCCGTTCGGCTGCTGCTCGACGTCGATCACGCGCACACCTGACGGCGCCAGGCCGCTGCTGTCGACCATCGCGCCGAAGTTCGCGTCGGCGCCGCTGACAAGCGTGAGCGGGTGATAGACGCTGCCGTCGGCATTGCGCGTCGAGTTCATGTTGGCGAGGTTTTGTGCGATGATCTGCAGGCGCTGCCATTCAACGTCGAGGCCTGATGTCGCGATGCGGACGGCGTCCATGTTCTATCTCCCGCCTGTCAGAATTGTGTGCTCAAGGCGCAATTGCTGACCGAGGAGGTCGAGCAAGGCGCGATAGCGCATCGCCGTTTGCGAGGCGGTCGCGAGCTCAAGATCGAGGCGCACACCGTCGCCGGATGTTGTTGGGTCCACGATCGTTTGCGGACGAACCGTGTTTATCGCCGCCTGGCCTCCAGACGCCGCTTGCCGCAAGTCTTCCTCGAAGCTTACACGCACCGGTCGGTAGTTCGGCGTGTTGGCGTTGGCGATGTTCTGCGCCGTGAAATTGTAGCGCTGTGAAAGCCCGTCTAAGGCCTTCTCGATCAATGCGCTAGAGATCGGATCCACTGCGGCCTCCCTATTGAACGACGATTTCGGCGTGCAGCGCGCCGGCGGACTTGACCGCTTCGAGAATGCTGATCAGGCGGCGCGTATCGACATGCACGCGCGACAGGCCTTGAACGAGATCCGCCACCGTCGTGTTCGGGAATCGCGCGGTCACATCGTTGAAACCACGATCCACATCCAAATGCGTGTTGGTGACGACGAGGCTGCGGACATCATTCGCGAAACCGGAAATGAAAGCCGGCTGCGAGGCTGTGTTTTCCGACGTCACGGTGACCCGGATATCGCCCTGCGAGATAACGACGCTTGAGATCGTGACATCGCCGCCGGCGACGACCGTACCGGTTCGCTCATTAATGACGACGCGTGGCACGCGATCGGGATCGACGGTGAGATTTTCAATCGTTGAAACGAACGAAGCGAGCGCGTCGGGCGGGCTGCTGTAGCGGATGCGCACTTCGTCCGCGCTACGCGCCACGGCGATGCCGGAGCCGAAGCGAGCGTTGATGGCTGCCGCGACACGGCTTGCCGTCGTGAAGTCCGGTTCATTCAGTAAAAAGCCAATGTCGCCATTTTGGCTGACGAGATTGGCGCTCACCGGCGCTTCCACGGTCGCGCCATTCTCGAGCCGCGCAGTCGTTGGATAATTGCGTTGGCGGAGATTGAGCTGACTTTGGAAGCTATCGCCACCGGCGACGAGGGGGCCTTGCGCCAGCGCATAAGGGTGGCTGTCGGGTCCAAGAAGCGGCGTCATCAAGAGCGTACCGCCGGCCAAGCTACGCGCATCGCCGGCCGACGAGACCGTCACTGAAATGCGATCACCGACGTTCGCCGAGGCAGGTAGACTGGCGATAACGATGACAACGGCTACGTTGCGGCTGGAGATGTCGTCTTCGCTGACGCTTGTGCCGAGGCGGCTGTACACATTGCGCAGCGCTTGGCGGGTCACGGCGCTCCGCGAGGAATCACCGGAGCCCGCGAGGCCGACAACCAGCCCATATCCGATTAGCGAATTTTCGCGCCAGCCATCGAAGCGGCCGAGTCCCTTGAGCGCGACTTCCTGGGCAGTGGCGACGCTCGGCGCGAGACAAAGTGTGAGGATGGCGAAGAGTAAGCGCTTCATCCGCTGAGCCCCAACAGGCCGAACAGCAGGTGAACGAGCCCCGGTTTCGCGTTGCGCGAAACGAAACCGCGCCCGTCATAGTTGATCTGCGCGTCGGCGACGCGCGTTGAAAGCACGCGGTTATCGCCACTTATGTCAACCGGGCGCACACGGCCGCGAATACGGATGAGTGTATCCTCGCCGTTGACATGCATCATCTGCTGGCCGCCGATGGTGTAATCGCCATTCGGCAGGATGTTCTCGATCGTTACGCTGATCTGGGTGACGAAGCTTTCGCTGCGACTAACCTGGCCCTGACCGGAATAGGCGCTGTTGAGCGACGCATCGCCCGTCTGGTTGGTGGCTTCCGTGCGAATAGCGCCATCGATCGACGTCGCGCGTTGCGCGGTGTTCTGCGCGCCGTTTCGTGCTTCGGCGTTTTGGTAGACGACGACGGTGATGATGTCGCCGACCTGCGAGGCGCGCTGATCGGAGGCGACATTTGCCCATGGCTGATCATGGAAGAGATTGTCGGCGACGGCGAGCGAAGGCTCGCTGACCACCATGGCCACGGTGAGAAGAAGTGCGTGGGCTCTCATGGCGCGCGCCCGCCATTCGCGTCAGCAAACGGCGCCGCAAACACATGACCGTCGGCGTCGCGAACAAACAGGGCGCCGCCGCGCGAGGCCGGTTGCGCCGCCGTCACGGGTCGCTCGACACGCGCTGCGCCTGCTGCCGCCACGACTGACAGTGCGTCGCCGGCATCTGGCATGTGCTCTAGCGGCAAGCTGAGATGGCCGAGATAGGCGCCAGAAGCGATATCAACGCCGGCGCGTGTCAGACCATAGGTGCGATCGTAGACTAGAGATGCGCGTTCTTCGGTAGAACAAGGGACGGGCGTTACGTCGTCGCTATTGATAATGTTGCCTGCGTCAATCGCCACGGCCGATGCTAAGCAGGAACCTGCAGCAGCCGCGCTTGGAGTAGCAGGCGCATGAAACGCAACTTCTGCAGCGCGATCAGCCGCAACGAGACTCAGCATCGGGATGCGGCGCTGGAGCAGATCAGCAAGAGCGGCGCGCGTAAGATGTGCGCCGGTCTGGTCGCGAGGAATAGCAGCGATCACCGCCTCGCCAACCGCCGCCGGCACGTTGCAACCGTCGTTGACGACATCGCGAACGTGAATGTTGTGGTCGGCCAGCGAAACGTCGTGCGCTTGGGTGAGAGCGCATCCCCCCGACAAAGCCCACGCTGCAAGAAACGCTGCCGCCAGCATCCCGTCACCGTCTCAGATTGTTGGCGATGCCCATCAGCTGGTCTGCGGCTTGCACGACCTGTGCGCTCGCCGCAAACGCGCGCTGCACGATCATCAGGCGCACCATTTCGTCGGTGATGGCGACGTTTGACTGCTCGATTGAACCCTGGACCAGCGTCCCAGCGCCGTTTTCACCCGGTGCTGTGGCGTCGAGCCGCGTGTCGTCGACGACGCGATAAAGGCCGCCGTCGAGGCGTTCGACGGTTGAAGTATCATCGACACGAACAAGGGCGATCTGTCCGAGTGTCGTTGGTCCCGCGCCCGTTGGAAGTTGCGCCGTCACATCGCCATTGGCCGCGATGGTGATATTCGTCGCATCCGTCGGCACCGATATCGACGCTCTCAGCGGCAATCCCGCAGCGGTGAGCTGGCCATCGCTGTTCACGGCAAGCGCGCCGCCGCGCCAGAGCAAGGTCTGACCCGCCGGGCCCATGAGTTCGATGAAGCCGTTGCCGCTGATGGCGAGATCGAGCGGTTGACCGGTGTGCTCAAGATCGCCTTGCTGATTGAGAGCGAGCGCTGCTCGCGCAGAAACACCTGCAAGGGCAGGCTCGGCGGACAAATCAGCGCGAACATTGTCCACATCGCTGACCTGCGACACCAATTCAAAAAACTGCACGTCCGCGCGCTTGAACGCAGGCGTGTTCAGGTTGGTGATGTTGTTGGCGATGATGTCGAGCGCCTTTTGCTCCGCCGCGAGGCCAACGCCAGCGATCTCAAATGCATTTGTCATGAGGTGCGTCCGAAGGTTGAAATGGATTGGCCGATAAGCGTGTCATACGCTTCGACAACGCGCGCGCCGGCTTCTGCCTGCCGCATCGATGTCATCAACTGCAACATCTCGGTGGCGTTATCGACATTCGCCGTTTCGAGTGAGCCTTGACGCAAAAGCGGCGAGCCGACTTCGTGCATGATGTCGTCTTGCGCGGTGAATAGAGTGCCGCTCTGCGCGCTCAAGTGGCTTGTGTCGTCGGGCGCATAGATGCCGATGCGCGCGACGGGCGCGCCATTCTCGAGCACAGTGCCGTCGTTTTGAATCTCTGTGACGTCGCTATTGAGAACGAGATCTCCGCCTCCGGCCACCTGCAATACGTAACCCTCGGTGCTGATGACGCGCCCCTCAGAATCCCGCGTAAATTGGCCATTTCTGGTGTAAAATGAGTGGTCGTCCGCGCCGCGGACCAAGAAGAAACCAGCACCGGAAATGGCCAGATCGAGCGGGCGACCGGTTTGGCGCAAAGCGCCTTGTTCAAAGTCGGGCCTGCTTGCGCTCGACGTGCGATTGAGATTGTCGAGATGCGCCGCATCGATGCTCGCATCGAAACTGACACCGCGCTTGTAGCCAGGTGTCGCTGTGTTGGTGATGTTTTGAGAAGTGAGTTCGAGATGACGTTCTGAACGCGTCATCATGACTTCACCGAGCTCAATCAAGCCCATGCCGCCATCCCCCTTCAGCACTAAGGGCTAGCGTTGCCTCACTGTTGGAACAATTATTTTCTCCAATGCAGGGTTGTACAATATTTAAGTCAATTGCCGAGTATTGTGTGCTTGCAAAACATCACAAAGAGAGTCCGTGACGTGCAAGTGATTGCGCGATTGTGCGTCCACTCGCATCGAGCGGCGTGTGCAATGCACGATCAAGAATGGCGCGCGCTTGATCGGCGCGGCCACCGCTCGAAAGCAACATCGCTTGCGCCAAAGCCGCCGAGAACGACTGCGCGTTTAGACGTCGCGCCGTTTGCGCTTCGCGACGCGCCTCTTCCACGCGGCCTTCAATCAGATCGAGGACCGCCAGAGATCCGTGCGTCTCTCCGAAATTGTGGTCTATGGCGAGAGCCGTATCGAAGCACCGTCGCGCGGCGGCGAGATCACTCGAGAAGATGTAGGCCCAACCGGCCGCGACCCAGCTGCCGATGTGGTCGCCGAAGATCGTCGCGCCACGCTCGATGTCGGAGGCGGCCTGCGGATATTGGCCGCCGATCATTTTTCCTAACCCCGCGCCGATTATTGCGCGAGGGGAGTCGGGGTCCTTTTCCAGTGCCTGGCCAAAGAGCGCCGCCGCATCGGCGCTCCGATCCTCCGCCAGTGCAATCGTCCCCAAGGTCGTGAGCGCATCGGGATTTCCAGGCGCGGCGCGGGCGCATTCTCCGGCGAAGTCGAGGTCTTCGGCATCGACGCCGACGACTGAAGCAGCGGCGAGGAGACCGCGATGGTGCGGGTGGACCGCGACCAGTCGCTTTGCCTCGCTCAGCGCCTCATCAACCCGGCCCAAATCATGAAGCGCATGGACGCGAAGCATGGCGGCCTGCGGCAGCGCCAGAACATCATCGTCACGCAAGAGTTCGAGCGCCGATTCAGGTTGACGCAGCTTCGCCAAACACCAAGCGCGATTGAACCGAAGGCCCGCATCGTCGGCGCCTTCGCTCATGAGATCGCCGAACACTTGTGCGGCTTCTTCAAATGCGCCGGACTGAAGCAGAGCGAGTCCTCGCAAGTTGCGTTCGCGTGGGGTCAGCTCGGCCTGCGCAGCGTAGCGATCTATGAGATCGCGCGCGACGCTTGGCTCATTCTGCTGCAGCGCCGCCTCAGCCGCGTCCGACAACAGAGACAAGTTGTTGGGGTCGTGCTTGAGCAGGACGAGAAGTGTCGCCAGACGCCCATTGGCTTGAGGAGCGTCACTGGAGCTGGACATCTGGCGATCCTAAGAATTGGTCACGGCTAGCGTAAGCCGGCGTTGCAGCGCGCTGCGCGGCCGGCGGCTGGTCCAGCTTTATCACGCCGTGCGAACGAAGTTCGATATTCATGGGAATTTCATTCACCGAGAGCACTGCGAGCTTTGGAACGCTCCTCCGGGTTAGGGTTCGCATTTGGCGGCGAATGTCTGGTCCGCAAAGCAGGACCTGTTCACGGCCGTCGCGCATCATTTCGCCTGCCATGGTTCCGATCTTGCGAAGAACCTGCTCGGCAAGCCGAGGATCCAGGGCGAAGGCGTCTTTCTTGGGTGAACTAGCGACGCTGATCTGGATCTGGTTTTCCAGACGTGGATCAAGGCTCATTACCGCGAGATCGCGATGGCGGCCGCGCAGGTCATTGCAGATCGAATAGCCCATCCGCTGACGCACGAGTTCTGTGAGAGCTGCAGTGTCTTTCTCATTTCTGCTTAGATCGACCAAACTCTCGATGATCGGGTCCACCGCTGCGACGGACACATGCTCCGCCAGTAATGATTGCAGGACCTTCTGCACATCAGAAACCGTCATCAGGGTTGGCACAAGCTCTTCGACCAAGCCCGGCTGACGGCCCCGAACCTCGTCCAAGAGCTTGACCACAGCAGCGCGATTGAGAAGGGCCGCGGCCTCGCTCCGCACAAGCTCGCCGAGATGCGTAAGAAATGCGGTGACCGGGTCGACTGTCGCGTATCCGGCCTCGCGCGCCGCGGCTGCCGCGGATTCATCGATCCACGTGGCTGGCAGGCCAAAGGCTGGATCAATCGTTTCGACGCCATCAAGGCGCCCGCGAACCTTGTCACCCCGGATGGCGAGAGTTTTCTCGGGCTCGATTTCACCGCTCGTGTAGCGCACGCCAAAGATGCGGATTTCGTATTCTTTGCCGCCAAGCTGTGGACCATCCACGAACTTGATCGCGGGCAACGAAAGTCCGAGCGATTTTTCTTGCGCATCACGTATGGCGCCTACGCGCTCCATGATGAGTGTCTCTTTTGGTCGCCAAGACGCTGCCAGCGCCTTGCCAAGCGGAATTGATATCCCGGAGAGCGGAGATGCGCCTTCTCCAATTGCACTTTCTTCGGAAGCGGGCTGGCTTGCGCTAGCAGCGCGCTTCTTCATTTGCCGCCATCCGAGATAACCAAACCCTGCGAGCAGCACGATCGGCCATTTCGGCATGCCAGGCAGCAGCATCAAGAGGCTGAGAATGCCCGTCACGACCAGAATGACGCGCGGCGCTGACAAGAGCTGACGGAACACTTCGATGCTGAGTTCGCGGTCGGCGGACGATCGGGTGACTATAATGCCCGTGGCGATTGAGATGATGAGCGCCGGCAGTTGCGTGACGATGCCGTCGCCGATGGTGAGTAACGTGAAGCGCTGCAAGGCCTCGCTCCAGCTCATGCCCATCTGCGCCACGCCGATGATCCAGCCGGCGATAATGTCGATCAGCAGGATGATGACGCCAGCAATGGCGTCGCCTTTCACAAATTTGCTCGCGCCATCCATCGCGCCGTAGAAAGAACCTTCCTTCTCAAGCGCCGCACGCCGCCGGATTGCCTCCTGCTGGTCGATGAGGCCCATATTGAGGTCGGCGTCGATGCTCATCTGCTGGCCGGGCATCGAGTCTAGCGTGAACCGGGCGGCGACTTCAGAAACCCGCTGCGCGCCGGAGGTGACGACGACGTACTGCACCACAACCAGAATGAAGAACACCACGAGTCCGACGACAAAATTTCCGCCCACTGCAAAAGCGCCGACCGAATTGATGACCTCGCCAGCGCCGGCGCTCGTGAGGATCAGTCGCGTCGCTGCGACATTCAGCGAAAGCCGCAGCAGCGTGGAGATGAGCAGCAGTGAAGGGAAGGTCGAGAATTCGACGGGCTTGGCGACGTAGAAGGTCAGCAGCAAGATCGTGAGGCTAAGCCCAAAGTTCACGATAATAGCGAGATCAAGCGCCGGTGGCGGGATCGGCGAAAACAGCACAATCAGGATCAAGATCATCCCGGCCGCGAGACCAAGCTCCTTGCCATTGCGGAAGAGCGTCTCAAGCTTTGGCATGCGCCGGCGCCTTCCGAGCTAATTTCAGATAGAGGTCGGCGACCGCGCGATAGTCGGCGGGGTTGATTTCCTCGTTTAAGTCGCTGTTGCGATAGAGCGCCCGCGCGAGCACAGGGTGTTCGAAGATCGCGATCGAGAGCTTCGCTGCTTCTCCGCGGAGGTAGAGCGCAAAATGATTGCGTCCCTTGGCCATGATGGTTGGCGCCGACATGGTCGATGCATCATACCGCAATGCGACCGCGTAATGCTCCGGGTTGACGACAACCATGTCTGAGCCAGGCAAGTTTCCGAGGCCCCGCGCCTGCTTGGCGAATTGGAGGTGAAGCTGCCTGCGCTTTTGCTTCAGACGTGGCTCGCCCTCACGCTCACGGTGTTCACGCTGCACTTCGCGTCGACTCATCCGCATCTGTTTGCTGAACTCGCCGCGCACTAAGACCTGATCAAGGGCCGCAAAGCCGAGCGCCAGCAGCGCGAACACAAAGAGGAGGCGAAAGCCTGCGCCTGCAAGCACCGTTGTCAGATCGCCAGCGCCGGAGATAGCGCGCCGATAGACCAGAAACTGATCCGAAATAACCAAATACGCGGCGATGCCATAGGCAGCGAGTTTCAAGACGTTCTTCAGCGTCTCCTTCAGCATTCGGAACGAGAAAAGCCGCTTCAATCCTTGCGCCGGATTGAGACGGGAGAAGTCCGGCTTCAGCGGGTGCCCTGAAAAGACAACGCCGCGCAACTGGACGATCTCAAAGAACACCACAACAACGACAATCGTGGCCCCCAAAAGCGCAAGCGGTTGAAGAAATGATGCGGCGATCGGCGCAAGCGACGAGAGATTTTCGCGGGAACCGTCATTTGCCGCGTGGAACAACCTGCGCATCGTTTCAGCCATGGCGACGGCCACGCGCTGTCCTGCAACCACCGCGAAGATCGTGAAAGCCACGACAGTTGAAAAAAAACCGAGATCCATGCTGCGCGCGACAGCGCCTTTTTCACGCCCGCGCTTCAATTTGAACGGTGTGGCTTCCTCTGTCTTGTTTTGCTCGGTTTCGGTCGCCATCAGCCTAACCTCGCCGTTATTTCCAGCGCGGAGCGAACGATGCGCAGAAACGCGGCGCCGGAAAGCGCGAACACGAACGGCAGAGTCGTGAGCATGGCGATGATCTTGACCTGAAAGCCCAGCACCAGGACGTTCATTTGCGGCAGCGTGCGCGAGACGAATGCGATCGCCAGATCGATAAGGAAGAGGGTGGCCAGCACGAGCCCCGCCAGTCCCAGACTCATGGCGAAGATCGTTGAAAGATAGTTGAGGATCGCGGCCAGATCGACGTTGTTCAGGAAGCCGCCCAGCGGAATGCGTTCGATAGAGCCCGACCAGATCGCGACGAGATCCGCCGGTCCGCTCGTAGCGAAGAAAACCGCCCCCGCCGCACACGCGAAGAGGGTTCCGACAAGCGGCATCTGCGTGCGCAGCGTGGGATCAGCCAGCACCGCCAGCCCGAAGCCGACCTGAAAATCGATGGCGCGCCCCGCGGTGAGCAACGCTGCAAAGGCAAGCTGCAACCCGAGCGAAAACGCTACGCCAAGCACCAATTCTGAGGCGAAAACTGGCGCCACAGCGCCACCTTGCGGAAGTGTTCGTGCGATTTCGGGATGCGATGCCGCGATCCAGAATCCCAGCGAAAGGCTCAAAATCAGCCGCACTACGGCCGGCACACGCATGAGCGTGAAGGGTGGGGCAAACGCGAATGTCGGCGCGATGCGCAGACTGATCAGAAAAGCGGCGATGAGGAGGTTCGTGTAGCCTCCCATGGCGTTATTCGACGAGCGTTGGGATGGATTGATAGAGGCTCACGGCAAATTGCGTGAGTTCGCCCAGCATCCAGCCACCCAGAAAGATGAGGAGCACCGCCGCAGTCAGCAGTTTCGGTACGTAACTCAGCGTGATTTCTTGAATCTGCGTCGCGACCTGCACGACGCTAATCAGCAAGCCAACGATCAACGTGCCGAGCAAAATGGGAGAGCCGATCAGCAGCGCTCGCCACACGAGTTCGTGCAGAAAAAACAGCGCGCGATCGGCTCCCAAGCGCCACCCTTCGTCAACGCCGTCGCGAGTATCGCTACAGCGTTGCGCCCCCCAATTGATGCGAGCCCATCACGACGCGCACTGCACGGTCAACGCCGCTCGCCTGCTGCGACGTGTGGTTGAGGCCGCTTGCACTGCCGAAGCGGTTCAATGGAAATTTCTTCATGATCGTGGCTGACAGTTTTGTCAGATGCGAACTTCATTCGACCGAGCTCGCTGATTTTCGCGACTGTCTTTTTTGTCAGTTTGCTAAACTTCGTTCGGCCCCCGCCGATCAGTCCTGAGTGCGGAGTGGAATGAAGAGCGTTCGCGCTCCGCAAACAACGGCGCGGGGCGGATATGTTTGGTACAAGCTCGCGGCGCCCAACGGCCTAAGCGGAGACGAGCCGCTCGCCGAAGGACGGATTCTTTCAATCCCGCCGGGCGTCATCCGCTCGACCTACAACGTCAACACCTTCACGCCCTACGATCCAGCCGAGGCGATCGGCTATCAGGTGCCGAAGCCTCCGAAACCGCGCGAAGTCGGATGCGGCGGTTTCGGCGCTCTCCTGGTGGCGGTGTTGGCGATTGCCATCATGGTCGCGTTGCACGTACCGATGATCAATCTCTTCTCCGGCGCGGGGTTCACTGGTGGCGCGATCAGCACGAGCGCCACGGCTCTAAGCTATGTCGCTGGCGGCGCGCTACGGGCGCAGTTGCTTCGATTGGAAGCCAAGCCATCGGCGTCGCTTCAGGCATCCAAGACAAATTCAGCTGGAACGCAGTAGGCCTCGCGGCGATTGGCGGCGCGATCGGCGGCGGCTTCGCCGCGCCGGGTAGTCCGCTAGCGGGGGCAGGCCAAGCTATTTCCGCTGTGCGCGGGGCTGTCAGTAGCGCCCTCACGCAAAGCATCGGCGTCGCCACCGGCATGCAGGCTATCCCTCGGCAGATGCATGGGGGCACCGTCTATTTGTCCTCATGGGAGAAATTCATCTGTTACGATGCGTTCGCGTACGTTACTGCGCTCGGAATTCTCTTGATCGTTTTGCAGATCGTCCTGCGCTGATTGAGCGGACCTCGTGACAGCGCAGTTGACAGGCCCAACTCAGGCTCTAGTCGATAGCCTCGGTGTTGGAAGCGCAGCCTCCAATCCAGCTGAGTTAGCGCAGTCCGCTCCCAACAAATTCAAGCCCTTAGCCCAAAAAACCCGTGGATACGCGCGTCCCAATTCGACCGGGTTGAAACGCGCGCATACTCCCGCCCATGCGCTTTGTCGCCGAACCCATTTCCAATCTTCGCCTCCAGCGGTTTCACCGCTGGGCGATGCTGTGGCTGAAATGGTTTGCGGCGTTCCTGAAGGCGGCAGGCGCATTGGCGCCTCTCTCCAGACAAGCGCAATCGATCGGCCATCATTGGCTTGATCGCATCGAGCGCATCATCCTGGCCATCATCATGCTGCGCGCTGCGCCGCGCGTGCGACGTGTCAAATCGCACAGACCGTTTGCAGTGCATCGCCTCAAGCAAAGAGCGCTGCCCCGCGCCGTCATCGGTTCGGCCATGCGTCGCTCGTTGCGGCCAAATGACTTGCGCCGACGCATCGACGCACTGCTTGGCGTCAACATTAGTGTGCTCGTCGCGCGCTTGCTGAAGCGCCTCCCCCGCGGTCTCACGCGCCGCCGACCGATCATCACAACGCCAGAGCGGAGCGTCTCGTACGCGCTCGCCATCCTGCTCGCGCCCGCGCTCTGTGCCGATACATCTTGAGCTTCACCCACGCTCCACGAACTGATCTACCGTCGCCAGCCCCTGCTTGCGGCGCCGCTCGTGCTGGAAAATGGCCGCATGGGCCCGGCCCGTCCGCCCGCAGCGCAGCGAGGACGGACAAAACAAAGAAATCCTGACGGACCCAAGCGAACGAAGTGAGCGTGGGCCCGGCAGGACTCGAACCTGCAACCAGACCGTTATGAGCGGCCGGCTCTAACCATTGAGCTACGGGCCCGCGTTGGCCACGCGGCGGCGAACGCCTAGCATCAGGTCTGGGGCGCCGGAAGAGCGGATGCCGCGTTAGGGTGGGGCATGTCCCAAGTTTTCGATGTGGTGATTGTGGGTGCGGGCGCGGCCGGGATCGCGGCAGGCCGAAGGCTGATGCGCGCGGGCGTCTCGGTGAAGATGTTGGAAGCGCGCGATCGCATCGGTGGGCGAGCGCATACTGTTATGGAGACCTGGCCACTCGATCTCGGCTGTGGCTGGCTGCATTCGGGCGATCGCAATGTGTGGACGCCAATCGCCGAAGCGATGGGTTTCGAGATCGACCACACGCCGGCGCCGTGGCAGCGGCAGTCGGGCGATCAGGGCATCACGCGCGAGGAACAATCCGCGTTTCGCAACGCGTTTGGCGCTTTCGAGGAACGCATCGACAAGCACGCGGAAGAAGGTGAGGCACGAGCCGCGAGCTATTTTCTCGAGCCTGGCAATCCGGCGAACGTGCTGATCAACGCGGTGTTCGCCTATATCAGCGGCGCATCGCTCGATCAGATCGATGCGCGCGACTATGCGCGTTACGAGGATGATGGCGTCAATTGGCGCGTGCGCTTGGGCTATGGCGCGATGATTTCGGCCTATGGCGCCGATGTGCCGGTGATGCTGGAGACGATCGTGCGCGGAGTCGATTTCTCTGGCGCAACGGTGAAACTTGCTACGACGCGCGGCTCAGTCGAAGCAAAAAGCGTGATCATCGCCGTGCCAACGTCCCGCATCGGCGCCATCGCATTCGCGCCGGCCCTGTCGGAGAAAGTCGCGGCGGCGGAGGCTTTGCCGCTTGGGCATGCGGAGAAACTGTACTTTGCGTTGAAGGGTCCGGAGGAGTTTCCGGCTGATGGCCATTTGTACGCGCGCCGCGATCGCGCAGAGATGGGGACGTATCATTTGCGGCCGATGGGGCGGCCGGTGATCGAGTCGTATTTCGGCGGCGATCTCTCAAAGGGACTTGCTGAGGCAGGACCTGAGGCAATGGCCGCCTATGCGAAGGACGAATTGGCGCAAGTGTTGGGCTCGGCGTTTCCGGCGCGGCTGACAACGCTCGCCGCGTCATCGTGGTCGACCGATCCGCATGCGCTCGGCGGATACTCCTATGCGAAGCCTGGTTTCGCCGATCAACGCGCGGTGCTCGCGGCGCCGGTCGACAACCGCATTTTCTTTGCCGGCGAAGCCTGCTCGCGCAATCGCTACTCCACCGCGCATGGCGCATACGAAACTGGATACGCCGCAGCGGAGCAGGCGCTTGCGGCGTTGGGCTATGGTTCGATGCCCACCGGATAGAGTTGGTACCGCGCATCGACATAAGCCGAGCGGGCGTAGAACCACGCGAGACGCGCATCCGGATCGGCGGCGAAGGCGGGATCCGCGGCGAGACGCGCCTCGAATTCGCGCTTCAGCGCAGGATCTTCGGCAAGCATGCGGTCGGCGAGCGGCGCCATCACATAGCCGTCGGCGTATTCGACCCGCTGCAGGATCTCGTTGAAGAAACCCCAGGCGAGGAGCGAATCTTCGCTCTGCGGATCGAGCATGATGATTACGAGATCGCCGAGCGGTTGATCGGTCGGCACGCGGATCGAGCCTGCTGGCATCCATTCTTGGCTATGAAGACGCACCGGTGTTCCGGCGTTGACGCGCGTGCGCCCTTCGGCGGGTGGGCCCGATGCAATTTGCGAATCGGGCAGGCGCAGCATGTCGACTTCGACGGTGCGCGGCGCATTGATGGTTTCGAACTGAATGCCGTGCGCGCGCAAGGCCTCGATCACATTCGTTTTCGTAGCAGGCACCCAATACGCGCGCGGGCGATGCAAGGTGATTGTAGGTTCCACACCGTATTGCGGCACATCGGCAGGCGGCGCAGCGCGGCCTGTCCAATGCGTTTCCCGCGCACCCGACGACAGCGAGTTGAACGGTTCCTGCTGCATCGGCAGGAAGTGGCGTGTACTTGCTGGCTGTTGCGTTTCGCGCCAACCGGCAGGCAATGTCGCAGGACGCTCGCGCTGATCCGCTTGTGTCGCGGCGCGCAATTCACGACCGTGTTCGGCGAGTTGGCGCAGGCTTTCGTCGATCAAGATGTAAGTGCCGAGCACGCGCTGACGGAACGGTTTCAGCGAATGGTTCTCGATCAGGATCGAGGCCATGTGAACCATGTCGCCATAAGCTTGGCTGTAGCGCGGCGTAAATGGATACCCGAGCAAGCCCTGCGAGAGATTCCGCTCATTGTGCGCGAAGACGAGATCGCCGGGGATGTGGCCATTGCGCGTGAGCGCTGCGTCGACGCCGGGGCGATAATGCGCATTAAGCCAGCGCGCGATGTGCGGCGAAGCCGCGTACGTGCCGTCGCGGCCTTGGAACGTGTAGGTGATGTCGTACTGATAATCCATGCCGTCGGTGACGTGCACGTCGAGATACAAATCCGGATGCACGCGCTGGAAGAGGCCGAGTATGGCGCGCATCTCAGGCGCATCGGCTTTGACGTAATCGCGATTGAGGTTGAGATTTTGCGCGGTGTTGCGCCAGCCTTGATTGTTGGGGCCGCGTTGGTTGGGACGATTGAACGGGCCGGAACGCTCGTGGCCATCGACATTGAAGATCGGCACGACGACGAGATTGACGCGATCGACGAGATGGCGCTGCGAGCCGAAGGCGATGTCGCGCAACAGCATCATGCCGGCTTCCTTGCCGTCGATCTCGCCGGAATGGATGCCGCATTGGACGAGCAACGTAGGCTTCGACGGATCGAGTTGGCCGTTCGGCGTCGCGTACACCACAAGCAGACCGCGGCCCTGGGGCGAGCGGCCGAACGTCTCCATGCGGATCATCGGCGAAGCGGCGTCGAGCCGCTCGAGCCATGCGCGCGTCTCGGCGTAACTGGGCGTTTCGGTGAAGCCGTTGGCTTCAGTGGGCGTGATCCAGGGATTGTCGGCGCCGACAATCAGGCGCTCGCTGGCGCCATGCCATTCCGGCGGCGTGGGAAGCGTGGCGTGCAAGTTTGCGCTGGCAAGTTGAGTCATGAGAAGGACCGTCCCGAGCGCGTTCACGAACGCGCCCATCTAGCTTTTGCCATCGCCGCGCGCGTAGCCGACTATGGCGGCGCGGACGAAGTCGTCGAAATTGATGGCGTCGAGCTGACGCGGATGCGGCGCCCAAGGCGGGCCGTCAAGCATCTGTACGGTGATGTTCGGCATCTTGCCTTTGCTGCGCATATTGCGCTGGAGCGCGTGCTCCGCTTCCTTCTCGACCCACTCGGAACTCGCCGCCGATTTCGACCAGCAGAGGTGGAAGAGATCGGCGCGGTCGATTTCCTTTCGCAAGCGTGGGTGCCAGATCTCGCCGGATTTGAGCGAGGCGCGATCCCAGAAATGCGGAATGCCGGCGGCTGCGTAGGCGGTGGCGATGGCGGAGACGACGTCGCGGTCGTTGCTTGAGTAGGAGATGAAAACGCGCTTGTAGCGCTTCAGACGAGCGCCGTCTCCGGCGCCGGCCGGCTTCTTCGCCGGACCGGAAATCGGGCGCGTAAAGCCGATGACGCCGATTTGTGCGTCGTCGATGAAGACACGTGCAATGAAGATGGCCTTTTTGGATTCGTCATCCGGCTCGACGGAGAAAGTGAAGTTGATGGGATCGCCGCGCCATATCTGGCGCTGCATCGCGCCGTCGCAAACGACTCCACGCGTTTCGAGCGCGACGCCAATCGAGGCGCCGAGCGCAATGTTGCCGACGTAGACGCCCTGAGGCGCCGGCGCGGTGTTTGGGTTGGTCTTCCTTGCGGCCTTGATGACCGCCTTCAAATCCTTCGACTGATGTATTGTGACTTGCACGAGTTCCGGCGTGCCGCGGCGGAGCTTCTTCGGCGCGAACGCTGTAGCGTCAGCGGGCACGCTTGCCGCGGCCGATGCGCCGCCTGTGCGCGCAGCTTCGAGAGTGATGCCGCGTTCACGCTCACCTTGCTTCGGCATAGGCGGCGCAGATGGCTGCCGTGCGGGCGACGGTACGGAAGGCGGCACAGCGACTTCGGGTGGACGCTTCAGCGGAATATCGACGGTCGGCAGGTCGCGATCAGTCGTGATCGCTGCGTCGATTTCTTCCTGAGTTGGTTCGGGCGGTGGCGTCGGTTGCGGTGGTGCGGAAGGAACTCCAGACACGCTGCCAAAGGAAGGACCGTCATTCGGCGCGCTCAAATCATGAGCCGGCGGATGAGACGGCGCTGCCGGGATTGGAGCTTGCTCCGCCTCAGCTGTCGTCTGATATTCTGCGTCCGCGAGAGTCCCAGTTGCTTCCGATTGCGTCGGCGCCTGCTCTTGTTTGGCGTCTGCCAGCGCGTCGCCCTCGCCTTCATCGCGGGCGCTTGCCGCATCGTCGTGTTGCGGCGCTTGGGTCTGCAATTCCGGCTCGGGCGCCGCCTCTGGCTCTGCCGCGGGCGGCGGCGCAACCGGCGCCGCGCGTTCCGGTTCAGAGCCGAGCGTTCCGTTGCGTTGTCGCATGAGTTCGGAGGAGCGGGCGCGCGCTTCGTCGAACGCCATCGTCGGCCAGGCCTCCGGCAGGAACGGAAATGCCGCGCGCGCGCTCGCGTCGACGAGAATGAGCTGTGCGCGCGGCAGATGCTGTGCGATCGCGCGCAGGACAGCGACAAACTTCTCGTCACCGGCCGAAGCGCTACTGATGAGCAGGCCCACATTGGCGGCGGCGGCCAGCGCCGAGGCGGCGGTATCGGGATCGTCGATGGTCGCGGCGTCGATGACGTCAAGCCCGAAGCCGCCGCTGATCTCATGCGCGGCGGCGACATCGCTTCTGGCGGCGACTAGATATCCGTTGGACATGGCCCATCCCCCAAAACTCGAATTTAAGGGGCGTGGGCCGGGGCGGGCAAGGCGTCGCGCCACACGCGAAGCCGTTTCGCGCGGATGTGAACTGGCCTAGAGTAGGGACCTTGAGGGAGTTTCACATGCGCGTCGCACTGGTTTTTGTGGTGCTGCTTCTGGCTGCGTGCCAGACGCCGTGTCCGGCGATCGACACGGTTCCAACATTGGCGACGTTCCATTGCAATGACGGTTCGACGCTCAACGTGACGTTTATCAACGCGCCGCCGCGTAGCGCCACGATTGCGCAAGAGGGATACACGACCGTGAGCTTGCCGTGGCGCATCTACGGCTCCGGCTTCCGCTATTCTGACGGCGGCTCGGATTTCTCGGGAAGAACGACCGAAGCGCACTGGACGCGACCCGGCGCCGCGGAGACCGTATGCCGGCAAGTGACAGCAACGCCCGGTAGCTCCGGAAGTTAGTGCCGGCCGTTCTTCATTTGCTTCATCAGTTCTTTCTTGCGCGCTGAAAGCTGCTCGCCGAGCGTTTCGAGGTCGACGTCGGTCTTTTTCGCCTTCGCGAACATGCCGTCGCGTTGCTCTTCTTCCTTAACGTGGTGCTTGATCATCTCGCCCAACACGTGGACCTTTGCGTCCCAGTGATCGTCGCCCGCTTTGCCAGATTCGATTTCGGCGATAAGCTTCTTGGCGCCGTTATGTTCGACGTCGGCTTCGTCCATCATGTCTTCCTCGACGCCGGCTTCGCGGCAGGCAGGATAGAAGAGTGCTTCCTCGATTTCTGTGTGCACCTTGAGCGCCGTGCAGATCTGGTCGGCGAGCCTCTGCTTTTTGGAGTCGCTCTCGGTCTTCTCGAAGTCGGCGAACCAGCCCTCGACCTCTCTGTGGTCGGCCTTCAGAAGCGCGATCGCATCAGGGGTTCGGGTTTTCTTGGCGCGGCTGGCGCGGGCGCGCGTGCTTGTTTGCGTTGCGGGCATTGTATTCCTCCGCGTTCAGAACACCGGACCCACGTCCGAGTTCCAACTAACGCGCGGCGCGCACCAGCAGCACGTGGTCTTCGACGTGGATGCGGTGGCGGAGGAGGAAGGCGTTGAGAACGCTGCAGACCAGCGCCACGCCCCACGCGCCGAAGGCGAGCGGTAAGACGGCAATCTCGGCGCTGACAATCCAGTAGTTCGGATGACGTAGGAGGCGGTAAGGGCCGCGGCGGACGAGGGGCGCGTCCTCAAGCGTGATGATGCGCGTGGTCCAATAGCCCCCAAGGGTCTTGATCACCCACACACGTAGGGCTTGCAGCGCGGCAAAGACGCCGATCAGGAACCAGTTGGGTTCGGTTCGCCAAGGCACGACGATCAGCAGTGCGGCGAGCCACGAGGCGTGCAGAAGAATAAAGAGGGGGTAGTGGCCGGCGCCCACTTCGTGCGCGCCGATGGCGAGGAGGCGCTTGGTGTTGCGCTGCGCGATGACGAGCTCAGCGAGACGTTGGATGGCGACGAGGCCGACGATGAGCGGCAGCCACATCATTGCGCGTCGACCAGCATGAAGCCGGCGGTGAACCCCGGGCCGAGAGTCGTCATTAAGTGGCGTCCATGCAGACCTTCATCGAGCGCTGCGCGAAGGATGAAGAGCACCGTGGCTGCAGACATGTTGCCGTGCGCACTGAGCGCCTCGCGCGCGGCGGTGAGGTCGCCGCGTTCGAGGTCGAGCGCATCTTCAAGTGCGTCGAGCACTTTGGCGCCGCCAGGATGCGGAATGTAGCCGTCGAGCTGCGCAACGCTAAGGTTGTGGCGGCGCAGGAACGCGTCGACGACATCGCGGAGATCGTGATGGATGATGGTTGGGATGTCGCGTGAGAAGACAACCTTGAGACCATCGTCGGCGACGTCCCATCCCATAACGTCGAGCGAGTCCGGCCAGGTGTGTTCTCCCCACGGGCCAAGGCGCGGGCCGTCCGCCTTGCAGGAGATAATTGCGGCCGCCGCACCGTCTCCGAACAGCGCCGTTGCGACGAGATTGCTCTTGCTGGTGTCCTGACGACGGAAGGTGACGCCGCAGAGTTCGACCACGAGCAGCAGCACGCGCGCATCCGGGTCGGCTTTGGCGATTGCCGCCGCTCGCGAAAGGCCAAGCACACCGCCGGCGCATCCGAGGCCAAAGATTGGCGTACGCTCGACATCGTCGCGAAACGCCAGCCGTCCCATCAGCCGCGCATCGAGCGAGGGCGTGGCGATGCCGGTCGACGAGACGGTGACGATGGCATCGATTTGATCGGCCCCGAGGCCAGCCTCCGCCAGCGCATTGCTCGCGGCTTCTTCCAAAAGATCGAGCGCGCTCTCGACATAGAGCGCATTGCGGTCGGCAAGCCCGTGCTCTTGGCCGTACCAGTCGAGCGGCACGGACGAGTGCCGGGTCTCGATCGCGGCGTTGGCGAAGACCGGCGCGAAGCGCTCGAAGCCATAGGGCATGTCGGCAAAAATCTCGCCGGCGAACGCCTCGACATCGGCTTGGCCGATATCGAAACGTGGCGTTGCGGTGGCCAACGCTGCCAACCGGGGAACCGGCTCCTCGCGCATATTTTGGCAACGCAACCTCAAATGAGCCCGTTCCGTCACAGTGCTGTGCGTGAAGGTCGCGGGGCATGTGGACGCGCCTCGCGGCCATCGCTATATGCGCGCTTTCTCCTTCAAGGAATCGACGACCATGGCGGCCCAACCGGCGCAATACATTTTCACGATGCAAGGCCTGACCAAGGCCTATCCGGGCGGTAAGAAGGTGTTCGAGAACATCTGGCTGTCGTTCTTCCCGGACGCGAAGATCGGCGTCGTCGGCGTCAACGGCTCCGGCAAATCGACGCTCATGAAAATCATGGCCGGCATGGACAAGGACTTCACCGGCGAAGCCTTTGCCATGGCCGGCACCAAGATGGGCTATCTCGAACAGGAGCCGCATCTCGATCCGGCGCTGACTGTGCGCGAGAACGTCGAGAGCTGGTGCGAAGAGAAGAAGCTCGTCACGCGCTTCAATGAAGTCTCGATAGCGGTGGGCGAGAACTACACCGACGAACTCATGGAAGAGATGACCAAGCTCCAGGAGCAGATCGACGCCGCCGATGCGTGGGATATCGATTCAAAGATCGACATGGCTATGGATGCGCTGCGCTGCCCGCCGGACGAGTCAGGCGTGGAGAAGCTTTCGGGTGGCGAACGCCGCCGTGCGGCGCTGTGCCGTTTGCTTCTCTCAAAGCCCGATATGCTGCTGCTCGACGAACCGACCAACCATCTCGACGCGGAAAGCGTCGCTTGGCTACAGCATCACTTGGAAGCTTTTCCTGGCTGCGTGATCCTCGTCACCCACGATCGCTACTTCCTCGATCAAGTGACGAAGTGGACGCTCGAACTCGATCGCGGGAAGGGTATTCCGTACGAGGGCAATTATTCGGCGTGGCTGGAAGCAAAAGCCAAGCGCACAGCGCAGGAAGAGAGTGAAGCCGAAGGCCGTGCGAAAGTGATGTCGCGCGAGCTGGAGTGGGTGCGTCAATCTCCGAAGGCGCGTCAAGCGAAGAGCAAAGCGCGTCTATCGCGATATGAAGAAATGGCGGCACAAGCCGAGCGCGAGAAGCAAACTTTCGCGACCATTCAGATCCCCCCAGGGCCACGCCTTGGACATAACGTCATTGAGTTCGAAGGGCTGAAGAAGGGCTTCGGCGACAAGCTGCTGATTGATGGCTTGACGTTCAAGCTGCCGCCCGGCGGCATCGTTGGTATCATTGGCCCCAACGGCGCGGGCAAGTCGACGCTGTTCCGCATGATCACGGGTCAAGAGAAGGCGGATGCGGGCGATATCACCATTGGCGACAGTGTGAAGCTCGGCTTCGTCGATCAATCGCGCGACGCGCTGGATGACAAGAAAACCATTTGGGAGGAAATCTCCGGCGGCCTCGACATTCTCGTCGTTGGCAATCGCGAAATTCCGTCCCGCGCCTATGTTTCGAGCTTCAATTTCAAGGGCAGCGATCAGCAGAAGAAGGTGGGGCAGCTTTCAGGCGGCGAACGCAACCGCGTGCATCTGGCCAAGACGCTGCTCATGGGCGCCAACGTGCTGCTGCTCGACGAGCCGACCAACGACCTCGATGTTGAAACGCTGCAATCGCTGGAAGCTGCGCTGGAAGATTTCGCCGGCTGCGCCGTGGTGATCAGCCACGATCGTTGGTTCTTGAACCGCCTGGCGACGCACATCTTGGCGTTCGAAGGCGACAGTCACGTCGAATGGTTCGAGGGCGATTTCGACTCATACGAAGAAGACAAGAAGCGCCGCCTCGGCGACGACGCGCTGATCCCGCACCGGATCAAGTATCAGAAGTTTGGACGGTAGCGTTCAGAGCGCTACCGAAGCGGCTCGCGAAACGAACGCCCAACCTCACGGACGTCGACATCTTCCTTCCAGGCGAGGAATTGTTGCACGCCGTTTCCGCCGCCTTGCACCTTCGCAAGATGGGTTTCGTTTTCGACGTCATGCATCAGCTTGCGCGAAAGCTGCTCGTTTAGGCCAGAACGCGTTTGCACGACCTCCAACGAGGATTTGTGTGTGTTCTGGCCGAGCCCGGCCAAGTATTCAAAGAACGGCTGGTATTTCGGTTGATTTTTAACGAGCCGATAAACGCTCTCTCTTTGCTCACCTGTCAGCGGCATGGATTAGCTCCCCAACAATACCCCGGACGTAGCTAAGAAGTTGTGGTGAATGCAACTATAGCGAGCGCTCCCGCCACTTTCAAAGCCATTCCATAAGGAGCGCGGCGTGCGCCGGCGCCCCATGGGTTCGCGCTGGGCGCGGGTCACTGATTTGTGCTCGCGCCGTCATGCCGGCGCGCTTGCCGATGCAGGGGCGTTGGAGTTTGCTGCTTCAGAAGCTGCCGTGACCAGGCGCGCTGGTATAATGTGACTGGCGCAATGTTCTGCGACGATTGGAGTTGCAACTGAGAGCAGGGAGATCCTTGATGAAGACGACCCTCTTAGCGTTTGCCGTGGCGATTTCCGCCGGAATGGCCGTCGCCCAAGAGCCCAACCCTCAGATCATCGTTGAAGGGCGCCGCGATCCCGAAGTCGTGCGGAGTTATGTTGAGAACGTTTCCGTGGCATCTCGCGCCGCCGGGGTCATGGGCCGCTGGGATCAACGCATTTGTCCAGGCGTGGTTGGCGCGACGCCGGCAGACGCGCAGGTCATTAATGACCAGATTGCGCGCCGAGCGAACGCTGTTGGCCTGCAGACGGGGGCGCCCGGTTGTTCGCCGAATATCACGATCGTCGTGACGCCGAATTCCGATCGTTTCACCCAGCAGCTTTATGAGCAGCGGCGCGAGATGCTGGTGGGCGCCAACGGCGTCGAGAGCTCGAGTCTGGGCTCGACCGCGCTGGACGATTTTGTGCGCACACCGCGCCCGATACGCTGGTGGCACGTATCTCAAACCGTCATGGCTGACGGCCGGGTGCTGGCCGACATGTCGGGGCGAGCCTTCCAGGCGGGTGGATCCTCGCAGCGTGCAACCCAGGCAGCAGCGGCAGGCGGCGCCGCTGCAGCGGGTGCTGGCGCTGACGGCTTGACCGGGGTCAACGGGACGCGATCGGACGGAACGCGTCTCCGTGGGTCGACGCGGCAAGACTTCAATTACGCACTCGTGATCATCGACAGCACGCGAACGGCGGGCGTCCCTCTTACTACGATCGCCGACTACGCAGCGTTCGTTGCGCTGGCGCAGATCAATCCCGGCGTGAGCGCCGCAAATTATCCAACTATCTTGAATCTGTTTGCCAGCACGGCCGGCCAGGCGCGCCCAGCGCAGATGACGTCCTGGGATTTGGCCTACTTGGATGCGCTCTATCGCATGACGCGCAACGCTCGAAACCTGCAGCAGCAACGTGACGAGATGGCGCGCCGAATGGGGCAGCCGGCGCGCTCCTAGGCTCTCAGTGGACCAGGAGGTCCATGAGCAAGCCATAGTCGTTGTCCATGAGCCCATTCGCGCGGGCGCGGCGCACGGCGTCGCGTCCGGCGTCGGCGGTGCGCGGAGCCCATTGCGCCAGCGCTTCGCAGCGATCGGCCGGCGGCGCATCACGATGCTGCGCGGCAAGCGACGCGAGCTCAACGATGTAGCGGCCGACGCCGGCGCGCACTTCGGCTGCGCCGCCGCCGCTTGAGGCTGCATTCATGGCGCCAATGTCCAAAGCGCCGACGAGGCCGGCATCGATCACTTTGCGCGTGTTCACTCGGCACGCGAAGCTGTCGCCGAGCGCGCGCGACCATTTCTCCGTCGCTTCATCCACTTGTACACGCGTCGGCCGACCGGCGAGCAGCGCGCCCCAAGCGCCGCGGCTGGCCGCGTCGGCATAGTGCGGCATGGGCAGATCGCCGGGAACCGTGGCGCACGAGGCGAGCGCAATGAAAGCAGCGAAGAGAAAATGGCGCATGGCTTGTCCTTTACAGGTTCCTCGTGGCGGCGCGGCGCTTATCGCATGGGCGTCAGACGAGAGCTATGCCGAAGGATTAGGCCGTCTTTGCGCAGCGTTGTTAGCGGCATTTAACCGCGTGCAGGTGCACATTCTCCCGACGCGCTGGCAAGTCCCTTGAAGCGCCGCCGTTTGCAACGCGGCGGCGCTTCCATTTTCCCGAACACGGTTGATTTCAGTAAGCATGACGGCGCGATCACCATCGCGGTTGTGACGCGTCCTAGGACTAGGCACACTGAAGCACATTGCTGAGTAATGCCAACGGCCTAGGCCATTTTCGTGGCCTGACTACGACCAAAGCGCAGCGATTATTTTAAGGAGGTGAAAGCCGGACGTGCGAGCATCGGATGCAAAGGGACACATCATGTCTTCAAGCGCCGACCTCATGCAGCTCGCGCTCCGGCTTCGCTCGGTCGCGCACGATGACGGCTCGATCGACGCAGCACAGGTGCGCGTCATTGGGCTCGACGAGATCCGCGAGGCGGCGGGCGCCAACTGGCCGCGGATGTGCGAGCGTGTGCGCACGGGCTCCATGGAGATCCTATCACGCTATGCAGCGCCCGAAGATGTGATCGTGCCTGCGGGTGATGGCTTTCTCGTGATCCTCGCTGAGGGCGCGCCGGGCAACAACCAAGAGCGCTGTGTGAAGATGCGCGATGCGCTGCTTAGCTTCTATTTGGGCGAAGAAGCGTTCAAGACGCTACGCCCGCAAGTGACGGCGCGCACGCTCTCGGCCGACGGCTTTGCCGACTTCATTGCGACCGGCATGAATCAGTCGTCGTCGCATCCAAGCGGCCTCCAGCGCATCGCGCGCGACGAGATCGTCGAAGCGCGCGTGTTCTCGGCGCGCGACAGCAAGGTGGTGGCGCGCTGGTACTGCCCCGTGCGCGAGGAACGTGGCACGCGCCGGCTCGCCTACAACGGCGACTTCATCCTCGATGGCCGCCACCGCGATCCCCATTACCTCGATCTGGACACCGCCATCTTCCAGCACGCAAGCGAGCAACTCGCGCGCAGCGATCGAGACGAAGACAAGCTCTCCATCGGCTTCACCGTTCACGCTTCGACGCTGCAAACCCGCCGCAGCCGTGACGCCTATCTAGCAATGATCGCCAGCCTGCCGTTGGAGTTGCGCCGCCGCGCGATCATTACGATCGCGGAAATCGAGAAGGGCACGCCACTCATCTCGATCGGTGAATGGTGCTGCAGCCTGCGCTCGATGCTCAACCGCGTCTGCCTCGATTTCCACTACACCGACCATGCCATTGCCAGTGTCGGCGCGGCCGGCGCCTGGGCGGCGGGTTTCCACCTGCCGATCTATTCAGGTGCGCAGCGAGGCCCACGCACAGTGCGCACGCTCGAGCAGGTGCGGTTTTGGTCCAAGACCATTCGCGGGCAGGGCATGCGGCTCGCGGTCAACGGTTTTTCCGATCCCGACTTTCTGCAACAGGCGGCAATGGCCGGCGTCGATATCGCTACCAGCGATGTGCTCTGGCCATTCACGCGCGTGAACGAAGAGGGCGAGGCTGCATCTGCGCCGCCACACGCGACTGCCGCCTAATCGTCGCTAACGTTTCCTTCACTGCAAATCACGGACCCTGACCAAGCTTGCATCGTTTCGCGTGCGACTCGAAACGGCGTGAGCGGGAGACGCGCGGGACCATGCTGCGGAAATATCAGGCGTTGCAGGCTCATCTCAATCGGCGCAACGGGCGCCCGGAGCTGCTGTCGTTCGAGGACATCGAAGACATTATCGGCAAGGAGCTGCCGATGAGCGCCACCAAACATCGCGCTTTCTGGGCGAACGACCAGGAAGGCTATCACAGCCACGCCCAAGCCTGGATCGGCGCCGGCTATCGCGTCGCTTATGTCGACCGCGAGGCCAAGGTCGTGCGCTTCGAACGCACGCGCTAACGATTTTCGAAAAATGATGCGCTGACGCGCCGTCATGGGCGTGCGCGAGCGCGCGCGTTTGCGTAAGACGGCGCCCATGACCGAGGCATGGAAGAATTGGTCCGGCAGTGTGACGGCTCAGCCCGCCGAGCGCGCGCGGCCAAGGACCGAAGGTCAGCTCGCCGAGATCGTGAAGCGCGCGCGAAAAGTGCGCGTGGTTGGCGCTGGCCATTCCTTCATGCCGCTCTGCGAGACGGATGGCGCCCTGCTTTCTCTGGACCAGCTCGAAGGCAGCATTGAAGTGAACACCGACAAGACGCGTGTTTGGGCGCCGGCGGGCTGGAGCTTGGCAAAGCTAACCGCGGCGCTGTGGGACGAGGGCGTCTCGCTGATCAATCAGGGCGATGTGAACCCACAAGCGCTCGCCGGCGCGATCGCGACAGGCACGCATGGAACGGGCGTGACGCTCGGCTCGCTGTCGACCGCGGCGCGTGGCTTTCGGCTGATGCTCGCGGATGGCTCGGTGGTGACTTGCAGTGCGAGCGAACGACCGGATCTGTTCGAAGCGCAGCGCCTGTCGCTGGGGCTGCTCGGCGTGGCGACGCGGATCGAGATTGATGTGCTGCCGGCTTATCATCTTGAAGAAAGGGTGGAGTCGCATCGCTTGGAAGACGTCGCGGAACGCTGGGAAGAAATGGTTCGCGCCAACCGGCATGTCGAGTTCTTCGTGTTCCCGTACGGCGACTATGTCGTGCTGAAGACGCTTAATCCGGCGCCCAGCGAAGGGCCCCTGAAGCGGATGAGCGATATGGACGATCGCCTGTTCAAGACGGTGTGCGATGCGTGCGCTGTGGCGCCGTGGCTGACGAAACGGCTGCAGCCGCTGATCGTGTCGCCGGGCGTGAAGCAACGGCGCGTCGGGCCGGCGTATCAGATCTTTCCGTCGGATCGCACCGTGAGGTTCGAGGAAATGGAATATGAGATGCCGTATGCGACGGGATGGGCGGCGCTTCATGAAGCAATCGCGTGGATTCGCAAACGAAATTTGCCAGTGACATTCCCGTTCGAGTTCCGCGCTGTTGCGGGCGACGACATCTGGATGTCGCCGATGAACAATGGGCCGTGCCTGTCGATCTCAGTGCATCAATACGCGAAGATGCCGTGGCAGAATTTCTTCGCGGCCATCGAACCCATTTTTCGCGGGCATGGCGGGCGTCCACATTGGGCCAAGCGCCACACGTTGACGGCGGCGGATGTCGATGGGCTGTATCCGAAAGCGGCGACGTTCCGCGCCGTGCGCGCCGAAGTTGATCCTTCCGGCAAGTTCGCGAACGCCCATCTCGCCGAACTGTTTGGAGGTGCGTGATGGCAAGCGACATTGATCTCCACCGGCATCTGATCGGCCAGCAAGGGTCGCGCCTGGCGCTCAACACGCCGGCGCTGGTGATTGATCGCGACGCGCTGGAGCGCAACATCGCGGCGATGGCGTCGTTTGCGAAAGCGCAGGGCGTCGCGCTGCGTCCGCACGCCAAGACACACAAGAGCGCCGACATCGCGAAGCTGCAGCTGAAGGCGGGCGCGCTGGGCGTGTGCTGTGCGAAGCTGGGTGAAGGGGAGGCGCTGGCGGACGGCGGGATCGAGACGATTCTGATCACGTCGCCGGTCGTAACGCCTCAAGCCATTGCGCGGCTCGTGGCCTTGCATGGGAGCATTTCCGGTCTGAGCGTCGTTGCCGACAATCCGGACAATGTCGATGCGCTTGCTGCGGCGTTCAAAGATGCGGCGAGACCGTTGCCGGTGTTGGTCGACATCGATCCGGGCATTCACCGCACCGGCGTCGCCTCGCCCGAGACAGCCGTTGCGCTCGCAAGGAAGATCAAAGACGCGGCATCGCTCTCTTTTTCAGGCGTGCAATTTTATTGCGGTGCGCAACAGCACATTGAGAGCTTTGCCGAGCGGCAGGCGGCGATCGAGGAACGCACGGCTTATCTGCGAACGGTGGTCGATGCATTAACGGGTTCTGATCTCGCTCCTGCGATCATTACTGGCGGCGGCACCGGCACGCATCGTATCGATGCGGCGCTCGGCATGTTCACCGAGCTGCAAGTCGGCTCCTACGTGTTTATGGATAAGCAATACGCTGATTGTGACCTTGGCGGCGATGGCGTCGTCCCATTCGAGAATGCGCTGTTGGTCGACACGCATGTGATCAGCGCCAACGCTCCGGGCATGGCCACGCTCGACGCCGGTTTCAAAGCGCTGTCCACCGATGGCGGATCGCCTGCGATTGTTGAGGGCGCGCCGAAGGAGTGCGCGTTCTTCTTCATGGGTGACGAGCACAGCGCGCTGATCGGGGTGCATTCGCTGAAAGTCGGCGATCGGGTCGTGCTCTCGCCGCCGCATTGCGATCCAACAGTCAATCTCTATGACGCCTATCACGTCGTGCGCGACGGCACGCTGATCGATATCTGGCCTGTGAGCGCTCGCGGACGTTCGCGGTGATTGGAGCGGGCGAGGGGAATTGAACCCCTGACATTCAGCTTGGGAAGCTGACGTTCTACCTCTGAACTACGCCCGCAACGTGAGGGCTTGTGGCAGAATCGCCCTATTGAATCAACGCGCGATAACCACGCCAACGTCATCCTTGGGCTTCACTCCCGAACAACTCCGCCGCATCCAAGAGACCGCCGCGCAGGTCCAGGCGGTGATCGCCCGACACACGACGGATCCAACAACTCCGGCCGGTTGCGGAAAGGGTGCAAGCGGACATCGCGCGTTTCAGAGCGCAAACCGCGCGCGTCAAATAAAATCCGACAGCTGGCGGTCTACAGCCAGTCGCTTGGTCGCGGTGGCTTGAACTCAGCGAGGTCGGCAAGCAGACGCGGCTCAGCGATCCGCACCGCGTGGTTACGCCACTCGATGAGATGATCGCGCCGCAACTGCTGCACGGTGCGATTGACATGGACTATGCTAAGGCCAGTCGCGTCTGCGAGCACTTCCTGGGTTAGCGGGACAGAGTATTGCCATCCGTCGGTCATGCCGACTTGCTCAAGCCGCCAATGCAATTCGAGCAGAAGGTGACTCAGGCGCTCCAACGCCGTCTGGCGGCCAAGCCGCACCGCGTGATTGAGAAGATGAACTTCGTCCAGAGACTCGGCCACGCGGAACGCGTTCTCCAATCCTGGATTGCCCTCAAGCTTCCAGCCGCCGGACAAATGAGGGCCGGTGTGCAACGTCATGCATGGCGTCAACGTGCTAACATTGGCGAGCGCAATCGGATGCGGCCGTTTACAAATTCCGATGCCATCGCCCGGCAGGATGAAACTCAGAATCTGTCGTCGTCCGTCGCCTAGCAAGCGGAAACGGCAGGCCCAGCCCGAGATCAAAAATCGCGGCGACAGGGCGGGCCGACCTTCCTGAGTGAGTTCGCGGCCGCGCGAGATTTCTTCAAGCGGCCCCTCGATCGATCGGAGGAAATGCTCGTCATCAACCGAGAGCGGCGCAAGCGTCCCATAGCGACGCAGCAAAAGATCATAGGTGCTCTTTGGCGCGCTGCGAAGGAGGGCGCTATCATTCATGGCGTGAGACCGAGCGTCGCCTCCGCGATTGGCGTTGCAATGCGGCCGGACACGCCGTCAGAGTTGAACTCGAGAGTCGTTACAGCGCCGATCTGAAACGGGAGGCCTTGTTCAATCAGTTGGCGACCAAATCCTTCGCGCTCGGCGCGCACGGGCAAGGGAGCACCGTGCTCAGTCCAGTCGAGCACAAGATCGCCATCGTCCTCCCGCCAATGAATCTCCAGCGTTCCTCCAGGATTGGAAAGGGCGCCAAATTTGAGCGCGTTCGTTGTGAGTTCGTGCATGGCAAGCGCCAGCGCCTCGCCGGTACGAGGACCGAGACGAATGGTTGGCCCTTGCAGCGATATTTGGGCCGAATGGTCGACAGCGTGAGAGAGAAACTCCTCGCGAACCAACTGCTCGAGATCTATGCGCGTGTCCGCACTGCGGGCAAGCATGCCCTGGCAGCGGGAAAGTGCGGCGACGCGGCCATCGAAGTGTGCAATGTAGTCGTCAATATCCTTGGCGTGATCTGCAGTGTGAGAAGCAATCGAACGGACGCTCGCCAACAGATTGCGCACGCGATGGTGGATGCCGATCACCCCGGCTTCCACCTGACGTCGCAACCGTTCATTGGTTCGGGCTTGCGATGCGAGTTCCTCACGGAGCGCTTCGATCTGAGCTTCCAGAGTTGCTCTGCGGTCCTCCGTCATGATGAACGTCGCCTCTGACTGCGCGCGGCAATAACGTCCGCACGCTTCGTGCCCCAGTTCGAATAATATACACCTCACTGGCGACGCTGACAGCGCCTGGCGCCCGTGTTGGGCTTGTCGTACTCGCCCTCGCGCATGCACGCCCTATCAAATGATAGATGGCCGGCATGTCGTAAGAAGGTTTCGACATGCATGGCCTGCGCAAGTCATTTGCATTTAATGGAACAAGGCCTTGAATCGTGTCACGACTGAGGTCGGCAGCGCGATCGCGGGGGAGTCACGCCAACGATCCGGTACGATGGCGCCTGCGGCGCTGATCAAGGCGTAAACCGCGGGTCTGGCGAAGAACCAAGCCATCGTAGAATAGAAGGTCAGGCCGACCAGAACGAAAGCGATCAACCGAACGAATGCTGGCAGGTGCGCCGCAAAGCCCGCTTCGCGAAGCGTAGCTATGAGTGCCAGCATTGCGAGGCTAATTCCCATTGGGACCCAAACGCGTTTCAAGTATTCCTTCAGCTTCAGTTGCGGGATGACGCGCGCAGCGACAATCCAAGCAGCAAATTCGTGCAGGATGCCTTCTATGGATACCGCCGCGGCAACGGCGGTGGGCCCATAACGGCCGCTCCACGCAATGACGAGCACGAGCAGCGCAAGCGACGCAGCATTGATGGCGATGATGGCGCTGCGCTTGTCGCACGTGAGGAGGGCGTTTTCCGAAAGGCGATTGGTGATGGCGACCGCCCCACCGATCATGAGGAACGCCAAAGGCCAGGCGGCGTCCGCCCAGCGCGCCCCGAGGAAGACCTTGATCAATTCTGGCCCGACGGCGCCTATGCCGATGAACGCCGGAAACGCAACGATAGCCGCCAAGCCAAGCGACTGATTGAGCGCGGACGCGAGGCGCTCTGGCGTGTCCCTGACGTGCGCGAATGTCGGTAGCGAAACGCGTGTTATGGCGGCGCTTAAGCCCAGTTGCAGCGCCAAGCGCGTGCGCTTTGCAAAATTGTACACGCCGACCGTGGCGGCGCCCGAGAACCAGGCGATGGCCATGCCGTCAAACGTCTGTCGCAAGTTCGCGATGAGATTCGCAGGAGAGATCGCCGCACTTTGCCGCGCGAGCTCAACGAATTCTGCGCGCGTGAATTGAAGGCCTGGCCGCCACTTCGCCTGCGCGCCAAGCAAGAGAACTGAGGTCACTGCGGCGACCCATTGCTGTAAGATGAGCGCTTCGACTCCTTGATGCATGTAGGCGGCGGCTACGCCCGCACCGCCGCCAAGCATTGCGCCCAACAAAGAGCGCATCGCTAGCGGTCGGAATTCCATGCGCAGCATCAACTCCGCCTCGAAGAGGCGCGTGACGGGCAGAAGCGGCAGGATGAATACGATCTGCGGCAAGACGTAGCCTAATGCTGGAACACCGATAGCGCTGCCGATGAAGGGAGCTAGCGCGCCGAGAAGCAGCGCAAGGACAATTGCGAGGCCCAAACTCAGCACAAAGGCGGCGTTGAAGCGCGTAGTCTGGAAGGCGCCTTCCGAGATCAGATTGACCGCTACGCAATCACTGCAAAAGACGCGCGACAGCTCAAGCATCAGCAACGACACGGCCACGGCGCCGAACGCCTCTGGCCCCACTGCCCGCGAGATCAGTACAAAGAAGACGAAAGCCAGCACCTGAGCGCCATTTCCGCCGATCGCGGCCCAAGTGACGCCGCGCAGCGCTCGCCGCTTAAGAGCGGAAGCCTTCATTGCTTTGAACCCACCCTGCGGCCCCGAGCGCCTGCTTGCGACATGCTGCTGTTTGCCCCGCACAATTGACCGAAGCCCTCAGCGGAACGAAATCGCAGCTCCCATGTTTGTTCCTGGGATTTTTCAGAATTTGCATGAAGGGGGCAGGGAGTGCCCGGGGTCGGATTTGCAGTTGGCACCGGACGGTGTGGCACCAAGTTTTTGGCGCAGGCGCTCGAGCGCGATCCCGAGATCGCGTCGCATCACGAGCGTCATCCGTTCAGTGACACGTTCCATCGTTATTGCCGCTGGTATGGGGTCGATGTTGACGAGGCAGGTTTCATCGCGGCCAAGAGACGCGGGATCGAGGGAGACTTAAGCACGCATCGCTTTTCATTTGAGGCAAGCGGCTTTCTCTCGCTTTCGCTTGCGTCCCTGCATCGCGCTTTCGATGCGAGATTCGTGATCATGGTGCGGCGGCCCGATCGCGTCGTGGCGAGTTATCTGCGAAAGGGTTGGTACGAAAACGAGCCTATACTGGATGACCCGTCGCAGCCGCCAAGCATGCAAAGGGTCGCCCTGCCGCACCATTTCCTGGGGCGAACAATGCCGCGCGGCGACGAATTCGAACGTTGGCGCAAACTCACCCGCGTCGGTAAGATCGCCTGGTACTGGAGCCGACTTAATCGAGAATTGTTGGCGCAGGCCGCTGAATTGCCCGACGAAGCGACGCGGCTGCAAAAACTTGAAAACCTGAATTACGAATCGTTCTGCGACCTGCGGGCCTTCCTTGGCGCTCCGGCCAATGTCACGGCAGACACATTCGCTGAAGTTCGACGCAAGCGTCCGAATGCATCCTATGGCATGCGCACCGTCTACGATTGGAATGAAGACGAGCGGCGCGAATTTGAGTCTGAAACACGCGGAATGGCCGAGCGGCTGGGCTACACATGGTCGGTCGAGAAGCTCACACAAAGCCCGCCGCCGGTGATGTCTCCACCGCTCTACGATCGCGTTGTCGATGGCCTTCGCGCCCTGTCTCAGCGCAGTGGCTGGCGAGCTTAGGCTGCCGCATCGAGAGTTCGCTGCACGTTCAATCTGTCAAGAATGTAGGCGGCGCGTCGTTCCCAGGTGTGCCTGTCGATCAGCCTTTGCCTCGCTGCGTCGCCCAGGCGGCGCGCGAGCTCGCGATCCCGGCTCAGGGTTCGCAACGCCTGCGCCCAGTCTCTTGGTTTTGCCGGTGCGCACAGCAGCGCCGTTTCATTATGCTTCAGAAGATCCTCGATTGCAGGTATCCGTGAAGCCACAATCGGTTGGCCCACGGCCATGTACTCAAATATTTTGAGCGGCGACATCCAGCGCGCTGTATTAGTGCGTCCGTCCGCGGCGATTACGCGTTCCTGGTATGGTGCAAGTAGTGCGTTGAAGCCGGCAAGCGCGTTTTCTACGTCCGCATGCGGGATCCGCCCGCGGAAGTGAACATTGGGCGTCGGCTTTCTTTTTGCGATAATGTTCAGCCGCTCGCTAGGCGAGCCGCCAACAATGTGAAAGTCAGCCCAGGGACACAGGCGTGCGATGTCGACGACCAGCTCGACGCCTTTGCCTTCATAGAGGCTCCCGACATAGCCAACGGAAAACCGCATCGACTTCGCGGGCGCTGTGCTCGACGAAGGTTCATCCGCCCCGTCGTGCGCGACGATGATGCGATGAGGCAGCGATGGATAGGCTTCTTGCAGGTGGCGAGCCAGCGGGTCCGAGATAGCGACGACGCCCAATAGATTTGGATTGCCTAGAAGTTTCTCGAAACAGAAGCGGCCTAGTCCGCTAAAGCCATCCACGTCCGTGTGAATCTCGAACAAGGTCGGCAGGCCTGCCATGCACGTTGCCAACGCGACATGCGGCGTTCGCGTGTACAGAATGTCGGGCCGACGGTTGCGGGCGCTGAGCGCGCCGTTCAACGCAGCGATCGAAGGCCTCCCGCCAAGGGAGGAGAGCGGAGAGACGGAAAACCGGTGCTTGACGCCATAGTGCGCGAGAAGGCGGTGCGAGTAGTCGTCATCATGCGCATCTGGAAGCGCCATGAGCGTGACGTTGTGGCCAAGTCCGGCAAAGGCGCTACACATCTTCGCCACTTGCACCGTGTTCGCTTCCGGCCCGGGCATCATGATGTTGTGGATGTAGACTATTCGGCGCATGCGGGACTCGTGGATTCTGCGCGGGGACGGATGCGACGCACAATTGCGCCGTGCAGACGTGTTAGGAGCGTGGGCGCGACGGTGTGGCTGCCGGCGGAATTGCTTGGCAGCTTGAAGAACTGTGCTGACTCTGGATCATGTGCGAACTCGAACGCATTACGCCACTTGTCTTGATCGCGCACACCGACGGCGAAGAGATAGACAGAGGCATTCTTGTCGTCATTCCAAGTTATTCGCGCTGCGCTGTAGCCGTTCTCATGGAAGAGGCGGGCAATCGCCATCGGTGAAAAGCGCCAGTAGTCGCCATAGTCGCTGTGCGCCGGCTGCAGCCAAGGTGCGACGACGATGACCGCGTCGCGCGACATTTCGCAGAGGTTGGCGAACGCGCGCCGGAATTCGTAGACGTGCTCGAGCGTGGTGTGGTTGTAGACCACATCGAATCGGTTCTTGAGATTGTCGGGAAGCGCACTCTCAAGATCGAGGAAGATTTCACCGGGCAGACCTTGATAGCCCCGTTTCCCCGCCTCAAAATTGGTCAGCGTGTAAGAGCGCGCGCGCGGAAAATAGCTGCGATAGACGCGGCCGTCCTTGTCGCTGTCCTGCCAGGCGGAGACATTGACTACATCGCCATCGAACAAGTCGCCGATTCGGGCAAGTTGCCGGTTTGACCAAAGCCGCGGGATGCGATGCACCGGGTCGACAAATAGACGATGTGAAAAAATGGACATGGACATCGCCCTAAGGAGCTCCACCGGCGGCGCGGTGCGGCGGCTGCGACGGGGAACGCGGGACGCCTTCATATGTTGCGACCGTTGCTGCGCCGCCAAACGATCGCCGCGCATGGAGGTCGAGACTTCCATTCGTGCTGCTTCCCAAACGAGGCGTGGCGCTCCAAAGAGCGGCTGGAAGTCAGAGCCTCAATGGGCGGAGGGCGAGTGCAGGTGGCTCGGAACGAATCCGCGGCAGCGCACTTGTCGCTTCGTGCCGCAGCCGGAGCGAATCCAAGCCTCTGCACGCGGCCAACTGACGGAAGTCGAGCCCGCACCGCGCGATAGAGCCTTAGGACACCGGACATGGACGTCTGTCCCCCTGAAAGCGGCGTAACGCGGTATGCGCAGGGCAGTTCCAGCGCGGGCACCATAGCGGGCACCATAGATGAGTTGACGAGGAGCAGCGGCGCACGCGCCGTTATCATTTCCTCGGTGCACGATTATCGAAGCAAAAGGCGCGGCAGTATCCAGGCGATCGCCGATGCAATGGTCCGGCGCGGGATGAACGTATCATTTGTTTCGATCCGCTTCAGCCCCCTGTCATTTCTGAAGCGGGACTCCCGATCCTTTCTTTGGAAGAAGGCAAACAAGACCGAAGATCAACGAAACGTCTCATGCTTTCTATGGGCAACACCCTTCCATCCTTTCGCGACGCGAACCCTCGCAGGTGACAAGCTTACGTCGCACTTGCACGACCTCTACGCGGCATGGCCGAACCGGGATCTCGATGCCTTGATCCGGCAGGCGGACTTTGTTGTCGTGGAATCGGGACTAGGGATCGCACTGGCGCCCCGCATTCGCCGGCTCAATCCAAGCTGCCGGCTCATCTACCGCGGATCCGATACGCTGCAAACGATCGGCGCTCACCCGCATCTCGCGACGCTGCTTGCCGATTGCGCGGACGCGTTTGACCAATTCTGCCTCTTGTCACCGCAGATGGCGGAGGCGTTCTTGCCCGTTCGCGCGAGGACGTTCTGCGTCCCACAAGGCATCGAACGCGCTCATTATGAAACCATTGGCGAAAACCCATATCCAGACAATCGGAGCGTGGTCAGCGTCGGTTCGATGCTCTTCGACCACAGTGTGTTCGATGTCGCGGCGGAAGCTTTTCCCGATCGGGCATTCCACGTGATCGGCTGCGGCAGGACTTGGCGCTGCGCGCCGAATATCATTCTATATCCAGAGATGAAATTTCTCGAGACATTACCTTACGTTGCGCATGCCAATATTGGCGTGGCCGCGTATCGTAGCGCGCAGCGCTGCCGCTATCTGGCGGACTCAAGCATGAAGCTCGCGCAATATTCGTATCTGCGTCTGCCTGCGGTATGCCCGCATTTCGCCGTTGGCCGCCACGCGCATCGCTTCGGGTACACGCCGAACGCAGCAAAAGAAATTGTATCGGCTTTCGAAGCAGCGTTTGCCGATCATTTCGACGATGATGCGCCTACGGCAATGACGTGGGATGACCTAGTGATACGGCTACTTGATCCAGCGGCCTTTCCGGACACGCATATTCCGCACGAAATGTTCGAGCCATCTGAAGCGAGCGTCATTGCGCGAAATGGCGGCGCAGGACGGCCATTTGCGGCCGGTCGGTCGGCTGATGAAGATCTTCGGGTTCGAGGCTGAGCGGGTAATTGCGGTTCCACCATGGGCCACCGGCCCAGCATGTCCAGCCTAACCACACGTCTCGATTGGCGGCGACGAACGTCAGCATCGCGTCCAGTTCTGTAAGGCAAAGCGCATCACCACCGCCGCCAAACTCCCCAAGAAAACCGCGTTGCCGGTTCACACGCGCCCATTGCGTGAAGGCTCGCAACCGGCCCGAGGCGCCGTTGATGCAAGCGCCGTGCGTGCCGCTAGAGTCTTGGTCTAAGTACTGGTGAACATCAAAGGCGTAACGGTTTACGGAATCGCGAACGCTGAGCATCGCCACCGCATTGCCACTCGACATCCAGGAATGCGCGCCGGACCAGGCGGAGCCGCTCACGAGAATGAGCTGCCGCGCGCCGGCCGAGCGAATGGCCGCGATGGCGCGATTCGAGGTTTCAACGAGCGTGGCCGCGTCCTGATCGTGGGGTTCGTTCTGCAGCGCGAAGACGATGTCATCCTGATCTCGGCACCGTTGCGCGAGTGCGCCCCAAAATTGCGCGAAACTGTCTGCTGGTGCATCGCTGTCTTGGCCGATGATGCGCGCCTCGCCATTGACGCGGCGTCTGCCGAATTGGTGCGGATCGAGGACTATCTTCATCCCACGCGTGCGGGCCGCGGCGACCAAGTCGAAGAGAAGACGTGCGTACTCCGGATCGAACGCACCGCCGAACTCGGGCTGCAGCCGCTCCCAAAGGAAGGGCAGCCGAACGCAGCGCGCGCCGCAGGCGCGATAGTAGTCAAGTTCGACTTCGGTCGGCGCCGCAAAGTCATGATCCAAACGACCAGGAAGGCGGCGGCTGTTGAGCTCGAGACCGCTCAAATTGACGCCGGTAATGAGCGCCTCAGACCGTGGAGCCGCCGCTCCTGTGCATGCTGCGGCCGCGCCCGCCATGAAGGTGCGTCGTGTTGCTTTTTCAAAACTCATTGCTTGGCTGCCATCTGCTGCGTTGTCAGGCGCAGGCGGAAAGTTTCTCGGAGCGCATATCCTTCCGCGACCATGGCTCCCATCACAAACCAGGCCAAAGCCGCAGTTTTCAGCGCAAACAATGATGTGCCGCTGACGCAAAGCAACGCGCAGGCGTAAATGCCCAGATAGAATTTGTAACGCTGTGCATGCGCCGTTGACGTCCGCAGCATGACAAATGCCGTCCACAGTATGATGCAGAAGGGTAGGCCGAGCGAGGTGATTGCGTATGCGTAGCCTGCGTCCACTGTGCTTACACTCTGTGGCTCGGCGCCGAAGAGTTGAACGAAGCTCAACGATTCAAGCACCAGTCCTGATGTGGCGAGCCGGCTCGGAAGGTCGTCCCCTTGCGGGGCGAAGTGGTGCGCAGCGTAGAGAAGGAGTGCAATCGCAACAACGGGCATGACCACCAGTGCCGTATTCATCCAGCGGAGCGGCACGAAACGGGCGATTAGGAAAAGGCCGCTGGCAAACAAGGCGAAGCGCGCATCGGCCAACAAGATAGTCGTGATGCCGATAATGCCGATCGCCAGTGCGCATCGCCAATGGTTCATCGGGATGGCAAGCGCAAACGCGATGGCGAGCGCACCAAAATTTCCCATCGAAACGGGCTCGAGAAAGAGCGATGAAATCCGATGTTGGCCGAGGAAAGGCAGCAAGAGCCGTCCGCCGGGCCGCATGCCGCTGACGAACAGGGTGGAGTCGCCGTATTGCGCCGGATCACCGGCGACCACGCCGCGTCCTTGATAGAAGGACAGGATGTTGAAGATGTTCGAATAAGATTGCGGCGCCAGCAGCTCGAAAAACGCCACGGCTAGAATGACCACCGATATCGCGATGAACAGGAGCCGGGCCCGCGAAAATGTCGCGCATGTCATGCCGAGTAGGGTGAAGGTGATAAGGACAAGGGGGTCGCGGATGGCCCCCTTCAGATTGAAGTCGTCCGCAATGGCGAGGAGCCACAAGGCGTTAGTCGCGAGCAGAAAGAGCAGCAGCCATCCGCCACCGCCAGCGCTCATCAAGGCAAGGCCAAGCGCCACCAGCGTTATGGCGGCGTCGACGACAGCCATCATGTCATTCGAAACTGAAGTTACGCTTGTGTGAACTGCGCACAACGCGGCGACATAGAACGTGGCGGCAACGACGATCGCGCTGGCAGCAGTTCCCCGCATCGCCTCGTCCTTCCCACAGCTCGTAAAGCCAGAGGCCCAACGCGGGCGCCTGAGATTGGTTCACAGCGCAACGCAACAAAGGTCAGCGCACCGCGTTAAGCGGCATCGCTCCTGCTGCTTTGGGGGTACCAATGAAGTTCATCGCGATTGTTTTCGCCTTGACGCTGACGGCGTCGGCTGCTTTTGCGCAAAATGCGCAAGCGCCATCAAATGTGAATCTGGCTGCAGCAAGCGCGCCGACGTTGCCGAGTCCGTCTGCACAGCAAAACAGCAACATCTATCGCCTTGGACCGGGCGACCAGCTGCACATCATCGTCTACGGCGAAACGGATTTGACCGGCGACTTCACAGTGAGTCCCGTCGGCACGATTGCATATCCCCTGGTTGGGGAAATTCCCGCCAATGGACTGACGCCCGATCAGCTTTCGCAAGCAATCGCCGATCGGCTCTCGCAGGGCTATATGCGCCATCCGCAAGTCAGCTCCGCCATCGCGGCGTATCGGCCGTTCTTCATTCTTGGCGAGGTCGCGCGGCCTGGCACGTACCCGTTCTCTGCTGCGCTCACCGTGCGCGGGGCGGTCGCGGTCGCTGGCGGTTTCTCCTATCGCGCCAATCAGCGCCGCGTCTTTATCAAACATGCCGGCGAAGAGCAGGAGCGCGCCTACCCGCTCGATGCGTCGACGCTCGTTCAGCCCGGCGACACGATTCGCATTGGCGAACGCTTCTTCTGAGGAAAGGTACGATCATGGATGGGTCAGCCGCGCTCGTGCCAGTCCCTGTAGAGGAGGTGGGGTACCCGCCGAAGACGTTTGCGTTTCGTGACATTTGGCGCGCCTTGCTTCGCCGTCGGCGTTTGGTGGCGGCGGTTTTCGTCGCAGTGACGCTCGCTGGGCTTGCTTTCGCGATCCTGCGCAAGCCCACATATGACGCAAGTGCCGAGCTGATGCTGGCGTCATCGGCGCCTGCAGGCGTTTCGACCGATCCGCGAAACACGCCTACGCAGCCCGACAATGGCTACATCGAAAGCCAAGTGCGAATCTTGCAATCGCCGGACTTGGTCGGCCGGCTCGTCGACCGTCTCCATCTCACCACTGACCCGGAATGGGGTACGCCCATCGACGAGCCGGATCATCGCGCGCACGTCATCAGCGCGGTCACCAACGCGATCAATCCGCGTCGTCAGCCTGGAACGTATATCGTTGACGTGCGCGTCACGTCCGAGGACCCGGTGAAGGCCGCGCGCATGGCCAACGCCGTAGTTGCCCTCTACTTCCAAACGCGCGCGGAAAGCCGGGCGCAGGCGGCGCAGCGGACTGCTGCGTGGATGAGCGGCCGTCTGCAGCAATTGGCGCAAGAGGTGCAGCAACGCGAAAGCGAAGTTGAAACATTCCGCTCCGCGCACGGCCTGCTGAGCGCTCAGGGCGTAACTTTGACCGAAGCGCAAGTCCGCGACGCCGAAGCCTCCATGGTGCAGGCCCGCATGGATCAAGCTGAACGCGTGGCGCGCGCCAATCAGGTGCAGCGCACACTGCGTTCTGGCGGCTCCGCCGATACTATGGCCGGCGCGCTGACTTCAGACGTTATGGCGCAATTGCGTGGGCGCGAAGCCGATGTAAACCGCCGTCTCGCGGAGTACAGCGAACGTTACGGGGATCTCCATCCTCTGGTGCAAGCCGCTCGAGCCGAGCACAATGACATCGAACGGCAGATCGCGGCCGAAGTGAATCGGATTTCACAAAATCTGCACGAGGAAGCGTCCATCAGCGGCGCACGTCTCGGCACATTGCAAGCTCAGCTCGCGGGCATGCGCGCGCAGCTTGCGGGCAACAATGCTGAAACGGTTCAGCTCAATCAGCTCGAGCGCGCCGCGACAGCCTCACGCACCCTCTATGAAAGCTTGCTCCAGCGCTTTCAGGACGTCACTGGCGGCTCAGCTGGGGCAGGTGAAGACGGTCAGGTTGTCGCCTCCGCAGCGCCCCCGATTTCACCGTCGTCTCGTCCGCTAATCATGACGACGCTGCTGTTCGCGGCCCTCGGTCTGGCAGCTGGCATCATTGTAGCGCTTCTGCTCGATCGCTTCTCAACCACGCTCGACACCTCTGACGATGTCGCGGAGAAAATCGGGTACCCGCTGCTCACTTCGATCCCTGAATTGCGTCCCGCAGATTTGCGCCAGCTCGATTCGGATGAGCAGCATCCTGCGGGCTTCTTGGCCGCAAAACCGCTCTCAGCGTTTGCCGAAGCATTACGGTTGTTGCGCGCTCGGATCGCCTACAGTGGTCGGCAGACAAAGGTCGTCGCCATCACATCGGCGCTCCCTAAGGAAGGGAAGTCGAGCACTGCGCTTTGTCTGGCGCGCGTCGCGGCGTTAGGTGGCCAGAAGACCATGCTTATCGACTGTGATTTGCGCCGCCGTTCGCTCAACAATCTGCTGAACATCGAGCCGAAGAACGGGATCTTGCAGATTCTGCGCGGCGAAACGACTTGGCGTGCCGCCGCTGGCGAAGACGAACAAAGTGGCGCGCACGTCATCCCCGCAGCCGGCGACGGCTTTACCGCGGAGGATGTCTTTGGCTCCATAGCGATGCGACAATTGCTGGAAGAGCTGCGCTCGGACTACGACCTGATCATCCTCGATTGCGCGCCCGTCCTCACGCTAGCCGACGTCCGTGGTATTGCCTCGATGGCGGATGGCGCAGTCGTTGTGGCGCGCCGGGGCAAAACGCCTGTTGTTGCACTTCGACATGCCATAAGTGAACTCGAAGCCATCAACGCATCGATTATTGGCATTGCGTTCAATGGCGTGGATTTGCGGGTGCCTGGCCGGTATTCTTACGCAGATCCACTCTACTTCACGCATGCGCAGCGCGGCATGTACACGACCTGAGCCGTCTCAAGCGGCCTGCAATATGTGGCGGCGCCTAGCGTTCTCGTACACTTCGAGCGTGCGCGTGGCGTTGCACTCCCAGGAAAAATGATCGGCATAGCGCCGGGCAGCTTCGCGCTTCGCTGGCGTGACCTGATCCAGCTCCGTGCGAATGACCTGCGCGGCAGACCCAGGATTCCGAAAGTCGGCGAGTTTTCCAACCGGCGAATACTGCATAATCTCGCTGAACGATGCGTTCGGTGCGACGACCGCCGATAGTCCGGCAGAGAAAGCCTCGACGAGCGCCATGCCAAAGCCCTCGTATTCAGAGGCGCACACGAACACGCCGCAGTCTGACGCGATCTCACTGAGGCGCTCGGCGCTCACCGAGCCATGAATGTGAACGCGATGCGAGACACCTTTGGCAAAGGCATAGTCGTGCAGAGCACCTACTGACACATCCCATTCCGGCCCAACGATGTGGAGATCAACATCCGCCAACGCCGGTTCCGCCACAGCCGCAATGAGCAAGTCGAGCCGCTTGTGACTCGCCAGACGTCCATGTGAGAAGAGTTGGCGTCCATGCGCGGTACATTGAAGCGGGACAACGCCATTAGGAATATGTGCGATGTCTCTCCGCAGACGGCGCATCAGCCTCTGATCCGCGCCGCTCGTGGCGATGATGGCGTCGTAGCGCTGAGCGGCGGCGCGTGTAATGACATTGAAATAGATCTGCTTTGCGGTGCGCATCCATGGCGTATGGAAGAAGACGCCGTGCGTGGTGGCTATCAGCGTTTGCCCGGGCCGCCTCGGTTCGAGCGCCACGCGATCGAACATGCCGTCCACACCGTGGACATGAACAATATCGTAGGGCTTCAACACCTCACGTGGGAAAATTGGTGTGAATAGTCGCCGATGGCCCACCATTGGCACGCGCATAATGCGTAGTCCGCGAACCTCGTCGCCCGGCGACAGCCGCTCTCCGGGCCTGCGGAATAGGCGATCCAGGGTGAGGATATCGCAGTCGTGGCCTTGGCGCGTGAGTTCGAACGCGAGATTTTCTACATAGGATTCGAGACCGCCGACGCTCGGCGAAAATTGGCGAACGACGTGACAAATCGTGGCCATGCGCGTCAGGCGGGGCGGGAGAAACGCTGCTGCACGGCGGCCGCCAGAACGAAAACGATTTCCAGGCTATAGCGACGCCACATCCTGCCAGGCTCCTGCATCAAGCGGTACAGCCACTCGAGGCGCAGCATGCGGACGGTTTGCGGCGCCCGTTCGTGTCGATGCGTGAGAAAATCGAAGAGGGCGCCAACCGCAAGAAATACACCTCGTCCGGATGCCCGCGCCGCGTCCCAGATCCATCGCTCCTGCGCAGGGTTTCCCATCGCCGCCAGAACGAGATCGGGTTTCAATCGCGCTACGTCGGTCTTGCCGCGTCGCGCCTCTCCGTAGCCATCGCAATATCCGCAGATTTCGAGTTGTGGACACATCTCCGCAATCCGCTCAGCGCTCGCTTGCGCAATACCGGGGGCGCCTCCCGCCAAGTAGACGCGAGTCCCGTTCGGAATGGCGCGTAGCAGAGCAGGCGTGAAATCGGTGCCATTCAGGTTAGCGCGGAAGTCGCGATTGGTGGCGATACGTGCGAGCATGGACAGGCCTACGCCGTCATTGAGAACCACGAACGAGTCCAGGATCTGCGCTAGTTCGCGATCCTGGAGCGCATTGTAGAGGAGGTGCGTGTTAGCGAACGCCACGCAGGTGGGTTCTGGGCGATCAAGCGCCGCGACGAGCATCGCGACCTCCTCCTCCATCGTATTGGAGACCACCTCAAGCGGTCCGATCGAAACAGATCGCGCGCTCAAAACGCCACCTTATCGGTGACAACGAGCGGCAACGTTCGCGCCAGGATCGACAGATCGCGCTGCATGGACCAGTCGCGGACGTAGCGAAGGTCGCACTGGAGCCGCCGCTCGAGCTTCTCGGGGGCGTCGGTGGGACCGCGCGCGCCACTGACTTGTGCCTCACCAGTGATGCCGGGGCGCGCCACGAAGCGGAGGGGATAGTCGCCGATGGCGTCGCAAAAGGCATGATCGTGGGCAAGTGCGTGCGGCCGCGGCCCCACCAACGACATATCGCCGCGCAGGACATTGATCAGCTGGGGCAGCTCATCAATGCTCGTCCGCCGCAACAAATTGCCGAGACGCGTGATGCGAGGGTCGTGACGCTGCGCCTGCACGGCACAGGATCCGCGTTCCGTCACCGTCATCGTACGGAACTTGAAAATCTTGAAGCGCCGGCCGCGAAAACCCGTTCGATGCTGTTTGAAAAAGACAGGACCGGGGCTCTCAAGCTGAATGAGGAAGGCGATCAACACCAGGACAGGCGACAGCGCGATCAGTGCTGTGGCGGCGGCAGCAATGTCGAAGACCCGCTTAGCAGCGCCGCCTACGGGACGCGGCGCAATTCGATACTGTAGACGAGCGGTGCGGTGTAAAGTCCGCAGTGGCCTGACGTATTGCCGCGCCGGCAGCTGCGGCGTTGCGAGCACAAGTGAAGTCGCAGGCATCTACGCACCCCTCGAGTGCGCATTAACGTTTCAGCCGCGATTGGGTTCGCGTTTGCAGCCAAGAAAATGCACAGCGAGCGCGCAAGGTGCGCGTCCGATGGATCGCGATCTCATGGGCTTCAGAAAGTGCTTTTTGGTATGATGTTGTGCAGCGGATCTTAGCTTCGGCGCGGAAGGAGGATTTTTTCTGCCTCTAGACGTTCGGTGGCGCGATGCTCACGAACCGCAGCGATGCTGCGTTCGTATAGGGCGACTTCGACGACCGTCTCGGAGCTACCGGTAGCGATTGCTGGCGGGGATCGGCGATGCGCGGACCGGCGCTAGGTCGTCGTCCATGGCGATCTCCTTATCTCGAGGTGGCAGTCGCCGCTGGATCGGGGTGTGCCAAAGGGCTGGAGTGAAGAGCTGGAGCTGACACTCGGCGGCTCAAGCGCCTTCTCCACGAGCTTGCGTCAATAAACCCGGGATCACGAACACGGTATAGGCAATGGCGGCCCCAGACACGACGACAATGGTCAATGTTAACATCATCGCGTAGGCGGCGAGCAAACCGAACTCCGTGAAAATTTCGATCAGCACGGAAGCCATGGAAGAAGGTGGAGTTGGCTTGGCGTCTTGCATCCCGGTCCTCTCACCCCGCCGGCACAACACAGGGATCGCGGTGCGGTTCCGGGCTACAGCCGTTTTTGATCCATGACATTATCCGTCATGCGACAGCGCAGGGTGTTACCGCGCACCGCGCAAGACGCTGCAAATTCCGATCATTTCCCAGGAACTGCGCATGTGGTCCACCGTCGCGCGCGCGGACGGGAGCGGCGTTCACAAAAAAAATGGAAAGGCGGGACGCATGAGCACGCAAGACGCCTCCGATCCCCCAAATCGGGGAAGGGCGATAGCAAAGACAATCAGAGCGGCGACGCCGCGAAGAAAATCGATGCAATCACGTTGCTGAAGAACGACCATCGCAAGGTCGAACAGCTCTTCCAGCAATACGAACAATCCGATCGCCGCGCTGAAAAGCAGAAGCTTGCGCGGCAAATCTGCCAGGAATTGATCGTTCACACGAAGCTCGAGGAAGAAATTTTCTATCCCTCTTGCCGCGAACAGCGCCGGGGTTGGGACCGCTTTGATCACGAAGGCAGCGGCTGGTACGGCGATTCCGACGGACACTCCGAACCCGCACGTCGCGGCTGGAAAATCGCTAAGCGTCATGTGAAGACGCTGGAGTAGGCGTCTCTATCGAGAAGAGCGCCCCGATCGTTGGTCGGGGCGCTTCATCTTGTTGTGGGCGATCAAAAGTTAGCGTCCGGCGCCGCCACTTCGCGAAGGCTCATCAGCGCCGCTCTGGTCGATCTGGCGGATCATGTCGAGGTGATGCTGGACCTTCGGCGCTGTCTCCGACGCGAATTGGCGAAGAGTGGCGTTGTCCCCGTTCTGTGCATAGTCCTGCATCAGGTTGAGCGCGTCCTGGTGCGCGTGTGTCTGGTTGTCGACATATTTCTGATCGAACTCAGCCGCACCGGCATTGCGAAGCTCGTTGAGCATGTTCTGGTGGTCTTGGTCGAGCGCCGTTGGCGGCGGGGGTAAGCCATCCTGGCCATGTAGCGCAGCCTGCATGGCGGACGCCGTTGCCCGGTGATCCGTCACCATCTGGCGAGCAAAATTCTTGATGGCGTCGTTGCCCCCGCGTGTCTGCGCAAGTTGTCCTGCCTGAACCTCAAACATGTCCGAAATGGCCGCTTTGTTGATGAAGTCCTGTGTGCTGACACGCGTGACGCCGGGCATTTGCGGCGCGGCTGGCGCGGACGCCCCCGCGGTCGCGTTGTCATTTGTTGGTGTCGCGCTTTGTCCGCATGCCGCCAGCGCAAAAAGCAAAGCCAAGGTCGCGCTCTTGTAAAGCGCATTTTGAGTAATCGGGAACACGTCGCGTCCTCCTACGAGCATGCCGCAGAACGTGGGGGCACAGGCCGTGTTCCGACGAGATTTTAATGCATTCAGCTATGTCTCTCATCCTATGATAAGGAAGTTTCGCTGACGCACGTTAGTGTGCGCCGATCATGCAAATTCGTCCGGGCACAGTAGAGCGCGCTTTTGAATTGGCGCGCGATTCACAGATCATGACGGTCGAAAAGATCCGCAGGCGGCTCAAAGCCGAGGGCTATGTCGATTGGGAATTCCAATTGTCTGGCCGCGAGATTCGACGCCAATTGCAGGCGCTGGTTGTTGCTAAACGCAAGCGCATCGGTGAAAACGAGTCCCCGCCATTACTTGCGTAGACGCTGTTCGAGTTTGACGGTCTTCATTCGCGCGCGGGATGAGTACAAGAGCGCGGACGTTCAGTCGAGGACGTCGAAGGATAAAATCCCGCCCGGCCTCGCGCCGCCAAAGTCGTCCGGGTGCACGAATTCCGACTGGAACCACGGATTTGCATCTGCGCTGAACATTTGCCTGATCCAACGCAGCACGACTTCACATCGCGCTACGCGTGCAACCCGCGGGTCATAAACCAGATAAAGCATCGGCGAAGCAGCGGCAGTGCGGCCTATCATCACGAAGTCTTTGAACATCGCCGTCACGAACGTGGGTAGGTAGGCGAGCCCTGCGTTCGCCATGAGCGCCATGGCGATCACGGCGCTCGAATTTGTCTCTACATTGTAGGGTGAAAGACGTAGCGCCGCCTCGGCGCGCTTGTCCCACGTGTCCTGCTGTTGCTTCAGCGCGGCGTGATGAACCCAGCGATGTGATGCCATTTCGGCATGTGTCTTGGGTTCGCCATAGATTTCTAGATAGCGCCGCGTGGCGACCGGCGCGTAGTGCACTGTCGCCAGCGGCTCGACAACTCGATCGTTGCCGGCGGGCTGTTCATACTGAACCGAGATGTCGAGTTCGTTCATCAGCGGATTGTCAGGCCAGAGGCCGGCGTCAAACGAAAACTTGATGCCCGGATACATGCGCTGAAACGCGGCGATGCGCGGCGCAATCCAGAAAGACAGGATCCCGTCGGGCGCCGCGACCTTTACGCGTCCTTCCAGGGCGTCGTCTCCTTCACGCGATAGGCTCTCGATCGATGCGGCCGCCCGTTGCATCGGCAGCGCCCGCTCACGCAATTGGACCCCGGCGGTTGTCAGCTCCACGCCGGAAGCGCCGCGCACGAACAATTGGGTGTTGAGTGAGGTTTCGAGGTTCTTGATGTTCTGACTAACGGTCGGCTGGGACATCTGGAGCGCCTTGGCCGCGGCGCTCAAACTTCCGCTCTCCGCCACCTGCAGGAAGACGCGCAAGTCCGACCAGTCGATGCGCCCGCTCGCTGGGATAGCCGGGGTATTGGATTTGTTGGGTGGCCCCATTGGGTATTTGCTCAGGCGGCTCAACTGAGAGGTCGAGTACTAATGCGCCACTGTTACCTGGCGCAACAAATTGGCTGCTCAATTTTTTCCAGAATTTCGTCTGCCGGGAGGCGGTCGATCAACGGGGGGCCGGGAGCTGGCCGGCGCCGCTGTCGAAGCGGGATCGCCACTTGGGCGGCGGCGCCGCGCCGGTTTGAAGGGCGGCGGGTCGTGAGTGCATTGACGCGAAGCCACGCCCGCAATCCGCTGATGCTCTGCCTCAATCTGCAGCGCTGCCATATGGACCCAGCGTCGGCGCTCTACGTGCCGCGCGCGGCGCACGTTTCAATCAATGCGCAATCGTGCATGAGCTGGGCGCGACGCACGGGAATTCCGGTCGCGCACGTTCACGGCGCCATGGAAGGTTTGCACTCAAAACCGATTTCCGGCTGCAGGCCGCTTTCGCGCGAGCCATTATTTCACAAGAACGGACAATCCTTCTTCGAGAGCGAAGAGTTCCTGCGCTCGGTGTTCACCGACAGCGGCCGCAACATCATGGTGCTTGGATTTACAGGAATTGCCGATTGCATGCGGCTCGCCATTAGCAGCGAGCGTCATGGCGGACGGCTCTTATTCGTGGCGGATGCAATCGGCACGCCGCAAATTCGCTCGCTTGATCCCCAGTTGCTTGACGAGGTGGTGACCACGGTGCTGGAACAGTTCGGGGGATCGGTCATGACAAGCGAGATTTTGACGCTTGAAGCCGGCTGGGAGAATGTCGATGCCGCGAACTCCTAAGGCAGTTGAACCGCCTCCTGCGATGTCCCTACGAGAAGTTGAGTCACTTATTGCGGTTGCCCTGATGGCCGCTGTCGTGGCCGATGTGCACTTCGATGTACTCGATCATTTGATGGATGCGCTGCGGGACATGCAGAAGGGCGTGCGCCCTGTGAACTGATGCTTCTGGGCCGTTAACGCCCTCGTCCGGATCGCAGCTATGCGGCGGACGTTATTGACTTCTCAAGCTTTCGCCGCGATATGCAGGCCTAGCGACCGTTCGCGGCCTTAAAGAGCCGAATGAACGCGGTCCTCCCGGAACGCCACCATCGACGTTCGGCTTTGAGCTTCAAGATTGCTCGCCGCCTTTCTTCGCCGTCGCATCGTTCCCCGATTGTGAGCCCACGCGATGACGCGTGTTTGGCTCGAAAGTACCCTAGTGACTCAACCCAAGAATTCGTTTTCTGGCCTTGGCATCAGCGCGCCCATTTTGAAGGCGTTGGATGCTGAAGGCTATTCCACGCCCACGCCGATCCAGGCGCAGGCCATTCCGATCGTGCTCAAGGGCGTCGATCTCGTCGGCTTGGCGCAAACCGGCACGGGCAAGACGGCGGCGTTCGCACTGCCGATCCTCGATCGCCTCGCGGCTAACCGCAAACATGCGGGCGACCGCGCCTGCCGCGTGCTCGTGCTCGCGCCGACGCGTGAACTCGCCGCCCAAATCGGCGACAGCTTCCGCATTTATGGTCGCTTCCTCGGACTGTCGACCACGGTCGTGTTCGGCGGCGCCTCGATGTTCAAGCAGAAGCAGGCGCTCTATCGCGGTGTCGACATTCTGGTGGCGACGCCTGGGCGACTGCTCGATCACGTTTCGCAGCGCACGGTGCGGCTCGACAAAGTCGAGATGCTGGTGCTCGACGAAGCCGACCACATGCTCGACATGGGCTTCATCCACGACCTGCGAAAAATCTCCACGCTCCTGCCAAAGGAGCGGCAGAGCCTGTTCTTCTCCGCGACCATGCCGGCGCCGATCGCCGATCTGGCATCACAGTTTCTGTACAACCCCGAGCGCGTTGCCGTGGCGCCGCCGTCGACGACCGCCGAACGTGTCGAGCAGGCGGTGATCCATATCGATCAGAAGAAGAAACAGGACCTGCTGCACGCGTTGCTGAAGGACAAAACCATCAAACGCGCGCTGGTGTTTACCCGCACCAAGCACGGAGCCGATCGCGTTGTTGAGAAGTTGGCGAGCGCCGGGTTTGAGGCCCAAGCTATCCATGGCAATAAGAAACAAGGTCAGCGCACGCGCGCACTCGATGCATTTAAGAAGGGCCATGCGCGCCTTCTGATCGCCACCGAAATCGCCGCGCGTGGCATCGACGTCGATGACGTCAGCCACGTCATCAATTTCGATCTGCCAAACGTGCCGGAACAATACGTCCACCGGATTGGCCGCACCGCGCGTGCGGGCGCCGGCGGCATGGCCATCTCATTCTGCGCTCCGGATGAGCGTGCATACCTGCGCGACATCGAGCGTTTGACGAAGCAGAAAGTGCCGGTGATGGAAACTGATCTGTCGCTTGCGGCGCCGCGTGAGGATGAGCGCGTGCAGCGGCCCAAGGGCTCGACTGGGCGGCAACAACAGCAGCGCAAGCACGCGCCGAAGAAGCACCATGGCTCGACGACGCACGGCAAGGCGCATGCCAAGCAGGGACACGCGCACTCGCACGCTCGCGACGAAGGCGATCGGCGCGACCGCAAAGGGCATGACGTGTGGTCGAACGGCCCGCGCCAGCCGCAGCGCGGTCGCCGCCAACGTTCGCGCGCATAACTACTCGCGCGCGAGCACGACGATGTAGTCGCCGGTCTTGTAGGCGACGGCTTCACTCTTGTCGGGGTTGAGCTTCACGCCGGACGGATTGTTCTTGTCGCCGCGCGGCCGGCAATAACCGAAAGCGGTTTCGCCGCGCCTTCGGCAGGCTTCGACGATGGTGTAGAAATCAACGGGGCGCTCAGTGGAAACGACCGCATCGATCGGGCGCATGTAGATTTCCGAGCCTTCCTCATCGAGCAGATCCTTGAAGATGGCCGAGGTGAACTCGCTCTCGGACGCCTGCGCCAGCATCAAGCTGACGAGCCGGTTGCTGACGACGAAATCGTCGGCGCGCGTGATGGCTGCGAGCTGGCGGTTGCGTATATCGGCCATTTCGCTGACTAGGATGCCGCGTTTGCCGCTCGCGGTAGCGATTTCGCGCAGGTGCAGCAACGTAACCAGCGTCTGCGTGTCGGCGGGCTGCGGCGCAAGGTTGTCGCTGCAAGCGAGCACGATGATGCGGTCGTAGCTTGCCGCGCCCAACGCCTCGAGTGCGCGGCGATCGCGTGTGTCGGTCGCGGTGTATTTGAGCGCGACGCCGGGCTTGACGAGCTTCAGCTGCGCGAGTTCCTGTTCGAAGCTTGGCGTCGACGCCGCAACAAAAATCTCAGAGCCTGGCGCCATATAGAAGGAGAGCTCCTGTGCGATCGCTGGGCCGCGCCGGTTCCAGCCCAAGATCAGCGCGCGCTCGACGATCTCCTTGGCGCCCGTTCGCAGGCGCATCGCCGTTTCATCGAGCAGGGGACGCGTGGTTGCCCCGATGGCGATGCTTTCGCGGTCAGCGGCGATGATGACGGTGAGAGTCTCTTCCGTAATCACCGTATCCATCGCGGGATTGAGCCGCACGATGCCGTTCTCGTCGCAAAGGCCGATCAGTGCGCCTGGGCTGACGAGCGAAAGTGCTTCCCCGTACGTCTTGCCGGTGAGCGTCGGCTCGGGAACCGCGTAGAATTCGCAGCCTTCGAAGTCGAGTAGTTCGGAATAGACAACACTCAAGCCGGCATGGCGGCTCGAGTGCACGATGATGCGCGAGATGAGATCGTCGGGGACGACGGCTTGCACTTCTCCGTTCCGATGTCGCGCGCGATCTCGGCGCACTTTGCGGTGCGGAATTCGGCTGAGATCTGGAAACGTGCGGCGCGCCGTTCAGGCCCATGCACCAGCGCCAAAACGATCTTGATGTTCTGCGCGTCCGCGTCCTCGGCCTCGGAAGCGAGCACGATGATGGAGCGCGCCGTTTCGAGATTGACGATCTCGAGATCGGCAAGATCGCCAGGATCGCCGCTGCGGCAGACGATGCGCGCGCGATGGACGCCGATCTTCGATGCGATCTCGTCCTCCATCTCGACCTTGTCTTTGTTGGCGAGGACGACAATCGAGAAGTTTTTGTCGTTCGCGTGCGCTACGGCCAATTCCTTGATGATGTCGAAGATGGAATTGGACCAATTCAGAATGACGGTGTGGCCGCGCTCCAGCACGAAAGAGCGGCCCTTGCGCAGCACGTCGAGCTGCGACTGCACGCCCGCGCTCATCAAGCCGATCACTTTCCAGCACAGTGGGATCCGAAGCTTGGAATTCACGTGACTTGAAGTCGCGGCC
>JADMIO010845914.1_pt1 | contig 80436 bp, 74 predicted proteins | sample 8958161 | NCBI WGS metagenome assembly JADMIO01 (sample SAMN16585339, study PRJNA669376) | soil metagenome | isolation source: Crop rotation soil | place: USA: Cullars Rotation, Alabama | collected 2011 | reverse complement strand
GCCGCGACTTCAAGTCACGTGAATTCCAAGCTTCGGATCCCACTGTGCTGGAAAGAGCTGCTCGAGGCGTGGGCTGACCCTCACACTGAAGAGCACCTGCGTCGTACGAGGGTCGAGAAGGGGTGGCGGTGCCTCGAGGTCGGGGCGGGCGCCGGATCGGTGACACGGTGGCTCGCGAACGAGGTGGGCGACGGCGGCGCGGTTGTGGCTGCCGACCTGAATCCCCGCTTCCTGAGGGACCCGCCCCCCAATGTCGAGGTGCGCGAGCTCGATATCGCCAAGGACGATGTCGAGACGGCGAGCTACGACCTCGTGCACTCGCGTCTGCTCCTGCTGCACCTGCCGGATCCGGCGGCTGCACTCGACAAGATGGCCGGCGCGCTGAAGCCGGGTGGATGGCTGGTCACCGAGGAAGCGGACTGGGGCCTCTTCGATCTCGACGGACATCCCGACGCCGAATGGGCCGCGGCCCTCGTGCACGACCTGTTTTCCCGCCACGCCGACACCGGCGTGCGCTATCCCTACTTCGGCCGGCGCCTGCCGGGGCTCGCAGGCGAACTGCACCTCGACGGGTTCGACGCGTCCGGCCACACCGACGTCGCGACTGGTGAAGCGCTGAAGCTCTATCGCCTCACGTTCGCAGCGCTCGCCCGTCTGAATATGTCGGTCGGTGCGTCCGCCAAAGACCTCAAGCGACTGATGAAGGTGCTCGAGAGTCCGTCGGTCGTCCTGACCGGCGTCAGCATCATCACCACCTGGGGCCGCAAGCCCGCTCCGTAGGCGTCAGCCGGGCGGGGCCTCTACTCGGACCCAGCTCATGTCCGGGTAGCGGTCGCCGGCGACGGCGTCGGCGGGGAAGATGTCATCGATGCGCTTCAAGTCGTCGGCTGACAGCATCACCTCCAGGGCGGCGACGTTCTCCTCGAGATAGGTGCGGCGCTTGGTGCCGGGGATCGGGACCACGTCGTCACCTTGGGCCTGTACCCACGCGAGCGCGAGCTGCCCGGCGGTGATGCCCTTCTCCTCGGCTATGGCCTGCACCGCCTCCACCAACTCGAGGTTCTTGTTGAAGTTCTCGCCCTGGAACCGAGGCTGGTACTTGCGGAAGTCGTCGTCGTCGAAGTCGTCGGGGCTCTTGATCTGGCCGGTGAGAAAGCCGCGCCCGAGCGGGCTGTAGGGGACGATGCCGATCCCCAACTCACGAGCCACGGGGACCAGGTCGGACTCGAGGTCGCGTGACCACAGCGACCACTCGTTCTGAAGCGCGCTGATCGGATGGGTGGCGTGCGCGCGCCGCAGCGTCTCGGGCCCCGGCTCGGAGATTCCGAGGTACCGCACCTTGCCGGCGTCGATGAGCTCCGACATGGCGCCGACGGTCTCCTCGACGGGGACCTTCGGGTCGACGCGGTGTTGGTAGTAGAGGTCGATGCGGTCGGTGCCGAGCCGCTGCAGTGACGCGTCGCAACACGAGCGCACGTAGTCGGGCCGGCCGTTGACGCCCCGACGGCGCGGGTCGTCGGGATCGCGCACGATGCCGAACTTGGTGGCGAGGATGACCTCGTCCCGGCGCGTCGTCAGCACCGAGCCCACGAGTTCCTCGTTGGTGAACGGTCCGTAGACGTCGGCGGTGTCGAGGAACGTGACGCCCAGGTCGATGGCCCGGTTGATGGTCGCCAGCGACTCGTCGCGGCTCCCGGCGCCGTAGAACTCGCTCATTCCCATGCAGCCGAGGCCCTGGGCGGAAACGGTGAGGCCTTGGTTTCCCAAGGCTCGATTGGGAATAGCCATGGGGCATGGTACCGTTACGAAACGAAATGGAGTCGTTTCGAAAGTGACCGAGGTCACAACCACCGAACCCGCCACCCGTGGACGGCCGAGAAGCGCTGAGGCCGACGCGGCCATCCGGCAGGCGACCGTCGACCTGCTGGTGAGTGAGGGTTACGCCAATCTCACGATGTCGGGCGTTGCTGCCAGTGCCGGCGTCTCGACGGCGACGCTGTACCGGCGTTGGAGCTCGAAGCTCGAGCTGGTCATCGACGTGCTGACGGTCCGGGCCGAGGAGTGGCCGGTGCCCGACACCGGCACGCTCGAAGGTGACTGCCGGGCGATCGTGCACAGCCTCGTCGACAAGGCCCGCACCACGCAGTCGACGCCGCTGCTCGCCGGACTCGTCGGCGAGATCCCCCGCAACCCGGAACTCGGCGACGCACTGCGAGCCACCCTCATCGGTCCCCGCCGCGAAGCGTTCAACGAGTTGTTCGCCCGCGCCGCCAAGCGCGGCGAACTGCGTAAGGGCGTCGATGTCGAACTAGCCGCCGACCTGTTGTTCGGCCCGATCTACCACCGTCTGCTGTTCACCGGCGCGGCCGTCACCCCCAAGGTGGCTGACGAGCTCGCGGATCTCGTACTCAAGGCAATTCACAAATGACACTCACGCACCGCCAGATCCAGATCGTGTTCTTCGGCCTCATGGCCGGAATGCTCGTAGCGGCTCTCGACCAGACGATCGTGGCCACCGCCCTCCCGACGATCGTCGGCGACCTCGGCGGCCTCAAGCACCTGTCATGGGTCGTCACCGCCTACATCCTCACGTCGACCATCTCCTTGCCGTTGTGGGGCAAGGTCAGCGACCTCAAAGGCCGCAAGGGCATTTTCCAGCTGGCGATCCTGATCTTCCTCGCCGGCTCGATGCTGTCGGGCCTCGCGCAGAACATGCCGCAGCTGATCCTCTTCCGGGCCATCCAGGGTGTCGGCGGCGGTGGGCTCATGGGGACAGCCCAGGCCATCATCGGCGACATCGTCGCTCCGCGCGAGCGAGGCAAGTACCAGGGCTACATCGGCGCCGTGTTCGCGTTCGCCAGCGTCGTCGGACCGCTCCTCGGCGGGTTCTTTGTCGACCACCTTTCGTGGCGTTGGATCTTCTACATCAACATCCCGGTCGGCGCGGTGGCCCTCGTGGTCACCTCCTCCGTCCTCAACCTGCCGTTCAAGCGCATCGAGCACAAGATCGACTACTGGGGTGCGGCGTTGGTCATGGGCGCGGCCAGCTCCTTGATCCTCATGACCGTGTGGGGCGGCGATCAGTTCGGCTGGACGTCGGCGCCGATCCTGGCGCTTGGTGTCATTGGCGTGACCTCGCTGGCGGCGTTCTTCGTTGTCGAGGGCAAGGTGGAGGAGCCCCTCATCCCCTTGCGCTTGTGGCGGAACCCGACGTTCCGCGTCGCCACCGGTCTGGAGTTCCTGGTCGGCTTCGCCATGTTCGGCGCCATCGTCTTCCTGCCGCTGTACCTGCAGACGGTCGGCCACGCCAGCGCCACCAACTCGGGCCTGCTGATCCTCCCGCTGATGCTCGGACTGATGTTGACCTCGATCGTGTCGGGCCGGATCATCACCCGTACCGGCAGGTACAAGATCTTCCCGGTCGTCGGAACGGCGTTGATGGCGACGTCGCTCTTTGCCCTGTCGACTATGGGTCTGCACACGTCGAGCCTGAACTCGTCGGTCTACATGTTCTTCCTCGGCACCGGCATGGGCATGATCGTCCAGGTCATGGTGCTGGCCGTGCAGAACTCGGTCGAGCACAAGGACATGGGCACCGCGACCGGCGTCGAGGTGTTCGCCCGTTCGATGGGCTCGTCGTTCGGCGTCGCCGTGTACGGCGCCATCCTCAACAACCGCCTTTCTCATTACTTGCCGAAGCTGGTGCCGGCCAAGGTGTCAGGCGCGCTCGACATCAAGACGCTGACGGCGAGCCCGGCGGCCATCCGTCGGTTGCCCGCAGAGGTGCAGCACGGTGTGCTCGAGGCGTTGGCCAAGTCGATTCACGTCGTGTTCCTCTTCGGCGTGCCGTTCATCATCCTCGCCTTCTTCATCACGCTGCTGCTCAAGGAGACGCCGCTGCGGGAGACCGCCCACCTGACGGTCGGCGACCTTCCGGTCGAGGCGATGGAAGGGGAGTCGGTCGGCGGTGCGGCTGTCGCCCTCGCCGAGGCGACCGAAGTCGCCGCCGAGGAGACGAAGGCCTCAGCCTGACGGCTACGCCAGTGCCGTAGGGATCGATGTCTCGGGTTCGAGAGGCGCGGGCGCGGGCTCGGCCTCTTGCAGCACCGCACGCCGCTGCGCCCGTGTGCCGAGCGCCGTGCCGACGACAACTACAAAGAGGACGGCTGCGCCGGCCGCGACCTCGCGTAGGCCGAGCATGTCTCCGAGCTTTCCCTGGAGGATGGCGCCGACGGGGTACACGACCCCGAGCGAGACCATGTACAGACTGAGGATGCGGGCCCTGAGGTCCTCCGGTGCGCGCAGCTGCACCACGGTCATCAGCCCCGACAGCACGCCGATGTAGGCGGCCCCCACGGCGACGAGGGCAATGGCCGCCGTTTGCAGACTCGGCATCGCGTAGTAGAGGACGATCGTCGCCGGGAGCACGACACAGAGGTCGACGACAAGCACACGCCGCCGCCCGAGCCGGTTGGCGACCGGCGTCAACGCCAAGGCGCCGATGACGGCGCCAATCCCTTGCGCTGTGACCAGGACCGACGTGCCGCGCGCACCCTCGTTCAGAAGGTTGATCGCCACGGCGGGGATCAGGGCGATGAACGGCGAAATCAGCAGAGCAGTGATGGCGATGAGCCCGATGGCCAGGCGGCAGCCGGGCTCGGCCATTGCCCCGCGAATACCGCCGGCGATCTGCTCGCGCAGCGTTGTCTCGTCGACCGAATGCGGACGCTCTGCGAACTGGCTGAAGAGCAAAGCGATGATCACCGCCCCGAACGAAGCGGCGTTGATGGCAAATGCGAGCTCGTAGGAACCGGCGACGATGGCGATGCCGGCCAGCGCCGGTCCCACAACCCGCCCCAGGTTGTACTGCGCAGCGCCCAGACTCATGGCCGCCAGGAGCTCCTCCTTCGGCACGAGCTCGGGGATGATCGCCTGATAGGCGGGAATGCCGAGTGCGGTCAGGACGCCGCCGCAGAAGACCAGCACCGTGACCAGCCACGGCTCGGTGTGTCCGGTCATGACGACCACAGCCAAAAGGGCAGCGAAGAACGTTTCGCCGATCGTCGTGGATATGAAGAAGCGCCGGCGGTCGACTCGGTCCGCGAGCGCGCCGCCGATGGGGGCGAAGATTCCGATCGGGATGAAGGCCGCCGCCGCGACGATGCCCGTCCAAGCGCTCTTGCCCGTCGCCTCGGTGACGAGCGCGCCGACCGCGACGGTTTGCATCCACGACCCCACGTTCGACACGAGGGCCGCCGACCAGATCAGCGCGTAGTTCTTCCTCCGCAGCGGTTGGAGCGACGAGAACGCCACTCCCTCAAGCTAGGGGTGGGCCGGAAGTTAGGAACGACTGCCGGCCGTGACGACCCCGCGGCGGTTGAGGGCGACGCGGAGATCATGGAGGTTGGTGGCGCCGAGGGCGGCACCCTCCATGTCGACAACGCCTTGCTCGATGAGCTTGGCCAGGTGCTGGTCGAAGGTCTGCATGCCGTAGTACTCGCCGTCGGCGATGATCTCGGAGATCTCGCCGCCCGAGCCGCCGGGCTCGATGATGCACTGGGCGATGCGGCCGTTGGCCACCATCACCTCGAGCACGGCACAGCGGCCTGTTCCGTCGGCACGGGGCACGAGGCGCTGGCAGACGGTGCCCTTGAGGGCGCCGGCCAGGGCGATGCGCACCTGCTTCTGCTTGTGGGGCGGGAAGAAGTCGACGATGCGGTTGACGGTTTCAGTCGCGTCGATGGTGTGCAGCGTCGAGAGGACGAGGTGGCCCGTCTCAGCCGCGCTGAGAGCGGCGGCAACGGTCTCCTCGTCACGCATCTCGCCGACGAGGATGACGTCGGGGTCCTGGCGCATGGCGGCGCGCATGGCGCTGTTGAAGTCGGCTGTGTCGACGCCAATCTCGCGCTGTTCGATCGACGCCATCTTGTCGCGGTGGATGACCTCGATGGGATCCTCGATCGTCACCACGTGCACCTCGCGGCTGCTGTTGATGTGGTCGATCATGGCGGCGAGGGTCGTGGTCTTGCCCGAGCCCGTGGGTCCGGTGACCAGCACCAGGCCGCGCGGCTCGTTGGCGAGACGGGCCAGGACGACGGGGAGGCCGAGGTCCTCGATGGTGGCGGCCGAGTTGCGCACCCGGCGGAAGATCATGGCGACCGTGCCGCGCTGGCGGAAGGCGTTCACCCGGAAGCGACCGATGCCATCGATCGCGTAGGCGAAGTCGGCCTCGTTGTGGCGCTCGAAGTGGTCGGCGATGTCGGGGCGCATGATGGCGGCGGCCATCTCAGACACGGCGCTCGGCGTGAGGGGCTCGACCTCGAGGCGGCGCAGGTCTCCGTCGACCCGGATCCGGGGGACGGCTTCACCCTTCACATGGAGGTCGGAGCCGTCGTGGGACGCGAGCGCGCTGAGGAGACCATCGAGTTGGGGATGGGACATGAGGTCCTAATCGACACGGTTGGGGGGGTTGCTTTAGGCCGGATGACCTATCCCACTCCCTAATTTCAGGAGGTCGGAGCCTCCGCCTGGGCCTCCTCCAGGCCTTGCGCCAAGGTGTTCCACGAGAGGGTGGCGCACTTGATGCGGACCGGGAACTTCACCACGCCCTGAAGGGCCTCGAGGTCGCCGAGCTTGACGTCGGGCTCGAGGGTGATGGGCTCCTCTTCCTCGCTGCCGTCGAGGCGCTGCTCGTGGATCGACATCATCGCCTTGAAGGCCCTGATGAGGGCACGCACCTCGTCGGCCGACTTGCCCTTCACGGCCGAGGACATCATCGAGGCCGACGACTGGCTGATCGAGCAGCCCTGGCCGCTGATGCGGATGTCGTTGACGGAGCCGTCGTCGGACACATCGACGTAGACGACCACCTCGTCCCCGCAGAGAGGGTTGAAGCCCTCGACCCTGTGGGCGGGCGGTGTCGGCAGCTCGCCGCGGTTCCGCGGGTTGCGGTAGTGGTCGAGGATGATCTCTCGGTAGAGGTCTTCGAGGCCTGGCATCGATCCGATCCTCAGATGGCGAACAGTCGGTCGGCTTCGCCGAGCGCCTCGTTGAGAGCGTCGACGTCGGACTCATCGTTGTACACGTACACGGACGCCCGCGCCGTGGCCCCGACACCGAGGCGGCGCATCAGCGGCTTTGCACAGTGGTGGCCGGCCCGCACGCACACCGCGGACTGGTCGAGCACCTGGGAGAGGTCGTGAGGGTGAACGCCTTCGTAGCTGAAGGAGATCACGCCGCCGCGAGCCGCCGGCTCTGCGGGCCCGTAGATCGTCAGCTTGTCGCCGTGGCGCTCGGTGAGGGTGCGCATGGCGTACGCGGTCATCGACACATCGTGCTCGCGCACGGCCTCCATGCCCAATCCCTCGAGGTACTCGACAGCAGCGCCGAGGCCGACCGCCTCGATGATCGGCATGGTGCCGGCCTCGAACTTCCACGGCAGTTCATTCGGGGTCCAGCCGTCGAGACGGACGTCGCGGATCATCTCGCCGCCGGTGAGGAAGGCGGGCATGGCGTCGAGGAGCTCTTCGCGAGCCCACAAGCCACCGATGCCGCTTGGCCCGAGCATCTTGTGGCCGGTCCACGCGTAGAAATCGCAGCCCAGCTCAGTGACGTCGGTGGGCATGTGCGGCGTGTACTGGGCACCGTCGACCAGGATGAGGGCGCCGGCATCGTGGGCCTTGTCGGCCAGCATGCGAACGGGGTTGATCGTGCCCAGAACGTTGGACACGCCAGCCACACCGACCAGCTTCACGCCGTCGATCAGCGCATCGATGTCGGAGAGGTCGAGCTGGCCGTCGTCGGTGAGGGGGATGTAGCGCAGCTCGACGCCCCGTTCCTCTTTGAGGACGAGCCAGGGGACGATGTTGGCGTGGTGCTCCATCTCGGTGATGAGCACGGCGTCGCCCGCACTGAGGTTGTGACGGGCCCATGAATACGCCACCAGGTTGATGGCCTCGGTGGCGTTCTTGGTGAAGATCACCTCGCGCTTGGACGGCGCCTTGATGAACCGAGCCATCGCTTCGCGAGCACCCTCGTAGCGGGCTGTCGATTCCTCGGCGATCTCGTAGACGGCCCGGTGGATGTTGGCGTAGCTGTGCTCGGCGAAGTGCTCCATGGCTTCGAGCACGGCGCGCGGCTTCTGCGAGCTGTTGGCCGAGTCGAGGTACACGAGACGGTGGTCGTGCGATATCCGCTCGAGGATGGGGAAGTCTTTCTTGATGCGGGCGACGTCGAGGGAGGTCACCTGCTCACCGCCATGCCTCGTAACCCTCCTGCTCCAAGCGGTCGGCCAGTTCTGGGCCGCCGCTCTCGACGATACGGCCGTCGATGAGGACGTGGACCTTGTCGGGCTGCAGGTACGAAAGGATGCGCTGGTAGTGCGTGATCAAGAGGACACCAAGGTCCTTCCGATCAGTGCGGACCTCCTGCACGCCGTTGGCGACGACCTTGAGGGCATCGATGTCGAGGCCGGAGTCGGTTTCGTCGAGCACCGCGAAATCGGGCTCGAGGATGGCCATCTGCAGGATCTCGTTGCGCTTCTTCTCGCCGCCGGAAAACCCCTCGTTGAGGTAGCGGTCGCCGAACGCCGGATCCATGTCGAGGCGCTTCATCCACTCCATGATCGCCAACCGCAGCTCGAGGATCGACAGGTCGATGCCCTTGCGGGCCGAGAGAGCCTGGCGAAGGAAGTTGATCACCGAGACGCCCGGGATCTCCTGGGGGTACTGGAAGGCGAGGAAGATGCCGGACTTGCCGCGCACGTCGGTGGGCCAGGTGGTGATGTCGTCGCCCTTGAAGAGGATGCGCCCGCCGGTGACCTCGTAGTCGGCGTTGGCCAGGAGGGTGTTGGCGAGCGTGCTCTTTCCCGAGCCGTTCGGGCCCATGAGGGCGTGGACCTCGCCGGGCATGACCGTGAGGTCGACGCCCTTGAGGATCTCGTGACCCTCGACGGCGACGCGCAGGCCTTCGATTTGGAAGAGCGGGGTGCTCATTACCTCGTTCAGTCTAATTCCACTATGGCCGTAGGGGAAAAGCCTTGGGGAAGGGGTCTGACCTGGGCCGTTAGAGTTCGCCGGGCGTATGGCTGAGCCGTGGACCTACGCCGGTGAGGTCCCGATGCTGGGGTCCGCCGGCACTGTCACCCTTGTCGAGGGCTCGGCCTTCTGCATCTCGGGGCGATCCGGGGACATGTCCCCCAATCTCCCCCAGGGCTTCTTCTTCCGCGACACCCGATTCCTGTCTCGACTGGAGCTGCGCGTGAACGGCACGGTTCCGGAGGCCCTCGAGGCCGAGGCCATCGACCCGTTCTCGGCGACCTACGTTCTGCGGAGCCGGCCGCCGGCCGGCAAGGCCGACAGCTCCCTGCTCGTGTTCCGGCACCGGTACGTCGGACGGGGGATGCGGGAAGACATCGTCATTCGCAACTACGGCGACGAGCCTGCGTACTGCTCCCTCGAGCTGCTGTTCGACTCGGACTTCGCCGACCTGTTCCAGGTCAAGGAAGGACGGTTCGAGAACGACGTGGCGCCGAGCCTCAACGCTGACGGCGAGGACATCGTCTTTCGTTACCAGCGCGGCCTCACGCGTCGGGGCGTTCGCATCTCGTTCAGTCAGCCGGTGCAGCTAGCCGCCAACCTCGCATCGTTCGAGGTCATCGTCCCGCCGCAGCAGTCGTGGGAGACGTGCGTACAGCTGGCGCCGATCATGGACAACGAGGAGATCGAGCCTCGCCATCTCTGCGGTCAGCCCGTCGACCACGCAACGCCGAGGGCGCGCCTTGCGAAGTGGCGCAGCCAGGTGCCCGCGGTCGAGACCGACTACGCGCACCTCAAGGGCATCGTGCGGCGCAGCGCCGAAGACCTCGGTGCACTGCGCATCTTCGACCCCGACTATCCCGAGCGAGCGGTGATCGCCGCGGGCGCGCCATGGTTCATGACGCTGTTCGGTCGCGACTCGCTGCTGACATCGTGGATGGCGCTGCTCGTCGATCCCGACTTGGCGCTGGGCGTCTTGCAGACCCTCGCCCGGTTCCAGGGCAGCAAGGTCGACCCGGTCACCGAAGAGGAGCCCGGCAAGATCCTTCACGAGATGCGCTTCGGCGGATCGACGTCGTTGTCGTTGGGCGGCGGGCACGTGTACTACGGCACGGCCGACGCCACGCCGCTGTTCGTGATGCTGCTCGGCGAGCTGCGGCGGTGGGGCCTGGCGCCCGAGCTCGTCGACTCCCTGCTTCCGCACGCCGACCGCGCGTTGGAGTGGATCGAGAACCATGGCGACCGCGACGGCGACGGGTATGTCGAGTACCAGCGCATGTCGGACCGCGGTTTGGCGAATCAGGGCTGGAAGGACTCGTGGGACGGCGTCCGGTACCAGGACGGCCGCATCCCTCGTCCGCCGATTGCCCTGTGCGAGGTGCAGGCGTACGTGTACGCCGCGTATTTGGCCCGTGCGTACTTCGCGCTCGAGGCGCAGGACATGGAGACCCACCAGCGCTATCGGAACAAGGCCACCGAGCTGAAGCGTAACTTCAACCGCGACTTCTGGGTGGCGGACCGTGGCTGGTTCGCGATGGGACTCGACGACGGGAAGAACCACATCGACGCCCTCGCGTCGAACATGGGTCACTGTCTGTGGACCGGCATCATCGACACCGACAAAGCGGGCCTCGTCGCCGAACGGTTGATGGGCCCGGACATGTTCAGTGGCTGGGGCATCCGCACGTTGTCGGAGACCTCAGTCGGCTACAACCCGATGAGTTATCACTGCGGTTCGGTCTGGCCGCACGACAACGCCATCATCGCCGCCGGACTGATGCGCTACGGCTTCGTCGACGAAGCGCTGCGCGTGATCATGGGTCTGTTCGAGGCCGCCGAGTTCCAGGGGTACCGGTTGCCGGAGCTGTTCAGCGGGCTGGCTCGGGATGACGTCCCGTTCCCCGTGCCGTACCCGTCGTCGTGCTCTCCGCAGGCGTGGGCCGCGGCGTCACCGCTGTTGTGTCTGCGGACGATTTTGCGGTTGGACCCCTGGTTGCCTCACGGCAAGGTGTGGCTGAACCCGGTGCTACCGCCAGAGATCGAGTACCTGCAGGTGGACCGCATCCCGCTGGCCGGCCGTCGTGTAACCGTCGAGGTCACCGATAGCGGCACCAAGGTCGAAGGCCTCCCCCCCGAAGTCGAACTCATCGAGGAGCCGAGGCACCCCTTGACCGCGGCATAAGCCGCGCGGTCCCGACGCCAAAGGGGGGAGGCGGCAATCCCTAGCTGTCGTTGAGCTCGCGCAGGAGGTCGACGGGCGGGGTGTAGTACCAAGCGCTCTCGACGGGCGTGGAGAACTCGGTGAGGCGGTCGCGCACACCGTCGCCGACGCCCGCCATCCGCTCGAGCATCGTTTGCAGCCGAGCCCGGTCGGCGCTGAAGGCAACGAACATGAGGCCGTGCTCCTTGACCCCGCCGTAGGCGACTGAACGGCGGAAGATTTCGAGCTCTTCGCCCTCGTCGTCCTCGATGACGACGCGGCTGATGTGAGCCCGGGGTGACTTCACGTCGTCTTCGAGCTCGACGCTGCCCTGGAGCGTGCGGCCGATGACCTGCTCCCGGTCCGATAGCTCGAGGGCCTCGATGCCGTCGAGGTCGTGTATCCAACGCTGCACGAGAGCGATGCTGCCGCCGGCGCCGGGTTGACCGTCGGGCACGGTGGCGAGCGACGGCGCCTCGTCGAGCGGCGGATTCTCGGTGCCGTCCTCGAAGCCGGTGAGGTCCTGACTGGCTTGGTAGGTGAATGCCGGCTGCTCGGCCACGACGGTGGCGCAGTCCTTGAGCTCGAGGGCGGCAAGGCGGGCGATGTTGAAGACAGCGTCGGGTCCCGCGGCGTGGAGCCACAGCCAGAGGTCGTGCTGGGTGGCGGGAATCGTGAAATCGCCGGCGCCGTCGATGGCTGCGAAGTCGACCAGCTCGGCGGGTGATTCGTCGCCGGCCAGCTGCGACCACACGCGATGGCCGAATCCGACGACGACGTTGACGCCCGCGACAGTGGTCGCTGCCTCACGTATTCGTTCGACGGCGGGGACCAGCCCGTCGACATTGCCGCCGACGTCGAACTGGAGGTGGTGATGCGAGCGGGTGCCAAGAGCGAAAATGCCTGGTTGGGGAACGCGCACGCCGGTTGTTCTACCCGCTCCCGTAGGGGCGCGTGATCACTTCGAGGAAGTGGCCGTCCGGATCTTCCCAATAGACGCCTCGTCCGCCGTCGTGGTGGTTGATCCGACCGGGTTGGCTCTTGCCTGGATCGGCCCAGTACTCGAGTCCGCGCTCCTGGATGCGGCCGAAGACCTGGTCGAACTCCTCGTCGCTGATGAGGAAGGCGTAGTGCTGTGACTGGACCTCGCCGTCGACCTCGTGGAAGTCGAGCGACACGCCGTTCGCAGGCTCGACGATGAGGAAGGGCCCGAAGCGGTACGGCTTGGCCAAGCCGAGCATGTCGGCCATGAAGTTCGCCGACACCTCTTGATCCCGGCACCAGACGATTGTGTGGTTCAGCTGCACAGCCATCGGCTCAGCCTTCCTCCAGTTGCCGGCGGACGTCGAGTGTGTGGTGGCGCACTTCGTGGACGGTGTGGACCGCCACCCACCGGAGCGAACGTTCCCACGGCTTCGGATAGTTGTAGATGACGGTTCGGTCCCAAACCTCGGCCGGCATGCGGTCCAGGACGTTGGCGAACATCGACGCCGCGTCATTGAGCTGCCGGACGACGTCAATGGGGGCCTGACCGGCATATCCGTCGAACTCAACTCGTTCGTCCCGCCCCATCGGGTCGAACGTCGGTGTGTCCATCCACCGGGCCGCGAGGACGCGCTCACGTTGCACGAGAAGGACATCGCGCATGTGGCATCCGTACTCGAGCGGAGACCACTTATCCGGCTCCCGGCGTCGTCCCAGGTCGGTGCCGCTCTGCAGCACGGCACTGAGCGCGGCGATACCGCCGACGATGTCCGACGACGCTGTGTCGGCGTCGTCGAGGATGTAGTCGAACCCGCATTCCTCGCACAGGTCCACGTCCGCACGTTAGGCATGTGGGCATCGCTAACGATCCGTTCGACGCCAAGGTTATCCGGGCGGCCTACGACACCGTGGCCGACGACTACGCGAGCGCCTTCGCCGACGACCTGCGAGAGCTGCCGGTCGACGTTGAAACTCTTGTTGCCGCGCTGAGCCACATGGAACCCGGGGGTTCCGTGCTCGACCTCGGCTGCGGTCCGGGGCAGGTCGGGGCGTTCCTCGCCGGCTGCGGAGCGCCGGTGATCGGTGTGGACCTGGCCCCTCGGATGGTGGCCCTCGCGGCCCGCAGAAACAAAGTCATCCCCTACCTCTGCGCCGACATGCGCGCCCTCCCGCTCCGTACTGCGACATTGAACGGCGTTGTCGCCTACTACTCGGTGCAGCACATTGGGAGGTCCGAACTGCCGGGAGTGCTCGGCGAGTTGCGACGGGTGTTGGCCGATGCCGGGCTGCTCGTCGTTGCGACCCACCTTGGCGAAGGTGAGGCGATCTTCGACGAGTTCCTCGGCCACAAGATCGAAACGGCAGGGGGCAACTTCTACGAGCGCGAAGAACTGCTCGGTGCGCTGACGAATTCGGGATTCGAGATCGAAAGCGTCCGTGAGCGCGGCCCACTGGAACACGAGCACCAGTCCCAGCGCATCTACGTCATCGCCCGCAAGCAGACATCACCAGCCAACTGAGCCCTCGACGAGTTCGCGGATGAGGTCCGCATGGCCGTTGTGGCGCGCGTATTCCTCCACCATGTGGTTGTAGATCCACCGGAGTGACACCGGCTCGCCGTGGCGGATCCCGGTGTGGTCGAGACCGAACGTGGCGGCGTTGGCGCGGGCCGACTCGCACTCCGCCTGCCAGGTGGCCAGGTCGGTCTCCCAGTCGGCGCTGTCCAGGGGGACGAGCTCGCTGTCTTCGACGGCAGGATCGAGCCAGATGTAGGGCGCGTCCCTGTCCTTCAACAGCGCCCGGCGGAACCAGTTGCGCTCGACCTCGGCGCAGTGACGTACAAGGCCATGCAGCGAGAGCTTGGAGGTCGCCACGGGCCGGGCCTTGCGTTGTTCGTCGGTGAGGCCTTCGCACTTGAGTTGCAACGTCATGCGATGGAACTCCAGCCAGGCCTCGAGCATCTGCCGCTCGTCGAGGACATAGGGCGGCTCGGTGCGACGAGGATCGACGAGGTCTTCAACCATCGCGCCAGTCTTGCCCTAGCTGGCACCCCTATCCGCGCCCGGCGGCGGCGGGCGGCGCGGTCGCAGGGCTTCGAGTTCGGCGATCGCGCCTTCTGTGAGTCCCTTGGAGATTGTCTTCAGACCTTCGCTGACGAACGCGGCGTGAGCGAGCGCGCGCTCGAGCAACAGTTCCCGCTCCGACGTCGTCAGATCAGCCCAGCGTTCCTTCACGGTCTCGATGCCGCCGGATACGACGGACATCGAGGTGAGGAGCCCGTGCGCGACGACTGCGGTGAGGGCGTCTGTCTGTTGGCCTTGGGCTTGCTGCGGCATCCGCACCCTCTCTTCTTGGGGGTGCCTGCACTGTTCATTGTACGACCGGGCGCAACCATGGCTGTCAGCCGTCCCGGGAGCCGACGCTCGCATGAGAGCCCCGACGCGAAGCGGGGGCCCGAAGGCCCCCGCTCACACAACCTTGTTCGGCGCTGACTACGGCGCGCCGACACCGCCTTGGCCGGCGACGCCGACGCAGGCGCTGGGCGAGCTGCTGACGATGACGTTGCCGTTCAGGCCGGAATCGGTCTGGGCGCCCTCGACCTGGAGGTTGCCGTCGGGCGGAGGTCCGGCGGTCCCGGTGGCGTTGGCCTCGATGAACCCGGGGCCACCGCTCGTGCCGCCGCCGATGCTGCCGCTCGTGCCGGGCGCGCCGCTGGGCACGTTCAGGTAGTAGACGCCACCCGTCACCGGGTTGGTGCCGGTCTGCCCGGACGGCGAATAGGCGCCGCCACAGCTGCCGTCGTTCGGACCCGCCGCCAAGGCGCTGGGCGCCACCGCCATGAGTCCTGCCGCCAATCCTCCCACGACCAGGATTCGAACCCGCTTGTTCACTGAACCACCCCTTCTTGTCCGGACATTCGCTGGCCGGGCCTGCGGGGCCCGCGCCGCACCCCGCTTCCGGGGTCGAAATGTCCTATTCGCCGGAAAGAGGCAAATCTCCTGCATCCCGGAGGGCTTCCTTCCACGACCGGAACCGTGTGTGCACGGCGCCGTCGGGACCCTGGCCCTCGCCGCTGCCGTCGGGAAACAGGCGGAAGGCGTACTGGTCGGCGAGGTCGTCCGCGGCGATGACGAGGTAGCGGGCGTCGGCGCCCGTCGCGGGGCCGGACCGCCAGAGCAGCCATCGCCCGATGCGGCGCTTGTAGTGCGCTTCGTCGCCGCCGATGTCGTCGCCCAGGTGTCGCAGAGCGTCCGGCGCTTCGATCCAGGCGCGGGCGGGGATGTTGCGGTCTCGCTGCGGGGTGGCCGGGAGGTCCTCGGTGTGGAGCGGTGTGTCGTCGACCGGCCGCTCGTCGTACCGCAGGTGGGCCTTGGGCTTACCAGCCTCGGTCAATCCACTCCTGCAGGTGCGGCGACTCGTTGCCGACGGTGGTGTCGTCGCCGTGTCCGGGCATGACGATGGTGTCGCCGGGGAGCTTTGCGAAGATGCGATCCTCGATCGAGCGCATGATCGTGGGGAAGTCGCCACCCTCGAACTTGGTGGCGCCTGCACCGCCGGGGAACAGCGTGTCGCCGGACAGCAACACCGGCGAACCTTCGATCTTGAAGCACATCGACCCAGGTGTGTGCCCCGGGGTGTGGATCGTGTGCAGCTTGAGGCGCCCGACGGGAATCACCGACTCGTCCTCGATGATGAAGTCATAGGAGGGGAGCATCTTGGCGTCCTCGGCGGTGACGCCGACCTCGTAGCCCGCGTCCCGCACCTGCGGCACGGCCTGGATGTGGTCCCAGTGCCCGTGGGTCTCGAGGACCTTGCGCACGTTCAGGGTCTTGCACAGATCGAGGAGCTTGTCGTGCTCGTTGGCGGCGTCGAGCAGGACAGCATCGCCGGTCTGCGTGCACCGCACGACGAACACGTTGTTGTCCATCGGGCCGACCACCACCTTGGTGATCTCAACCTGCTCGTCCTGGTAGTGCAGAGAAGGGGCGCCCATGCCGATAAGCCTAGGACGTGAAAAGGGCACTGCTTCTCGGGGCGCTCTTGGCCTTCACACTGGCGGCGCCCGCTTTTGCGGGGCCCTCGCCGGCCGCGCCCAACTGCCCGATCTTCCCGGCGAACAACGTCTGGCACGCCGACATCAGCGGGCTGCCGGTGCACGCGCGCAGCGCGGCGTGGATGGGAAGCACCAACGCAGGCAATACCCGTCTCCATCCGGACTTCGGACCGTCCGGTGAGGCGATGCCCTATGGCATCCCGTGGATCGCCGTCGCCGGGAGCCACCCGAGGGTCACCCCCGCGTTCGACTACGACGACGAGAGCGACAAGGGGCCATATCCATTCGGCCCCGAGACGCCGATCGAGGGCGGTGCCGGGAGCGGCGGCGACCAGCACGCGCTGATGGTCGACCGTGATGCTTGCGTGCTCTACGAGTTGTACGCGGCCGACTGGAACGGCGGGCATCCGACCGCGGGGTCGGGCGCCATATGGGACCTGAAAGCGAACAGCCTGCGGCCGGCGGGATGGACCTCGGCCGACGCCGCCGGGCTACCGATCCTTCCTGGCCTCCTGCGCCTCGACGAGGTGCAGGCCGGCAACGTCGACCATGCCATCCGTTTCACGGCGTCGCGGACGCACCGGAGCTACGTGTGGCCGGCCCGTCATCAGGCGGGCTCCACCGACGATCCCAACTTCCCACCGATGGGTGCGCGCTTCCGGCTTCGGGGCGACTTCAACATGGCCGGTTACCGCCCGGACACGCAGGTGGTCCTCCGGGCGATGCAGCGCTACGGGATGATCCTCGCTGACAACGGGTCCAACTGGTACTTCCAGGGGACCGCCGAGAACGGGTGGCCCGACGGCCTCATCGCTGATCTCAAGCGCGTGCCGGCGTCGGCGTTCGAGGCCGTCGACGAGTCCTCGCTGATGATCGATCCGAACTCGGCGCAGTACCGCGGGGCGCCCGCTGTTACCCCTCCGTCCCCGGCACCGAAGTCGGCGCCCAAGACGCCGCAGCCGACCGCGACTCGACCGGGCGCGGTGACACCGGCGACGACGGTCGCGCCCACGACAACAGCACCGTTGAGCACGACCACCGTGCTCGGACCCCTTCCGCTCGTCGAGGGAGGAGAAAATCCCGAGAGTGGGGAGGTCGCTCTCAAGACGCCGTCCTCATCGGGCGGCGATAGCCGGGGCTTGGCACCCTGGCTCGCGGGCGGGCTACTTGTCGGTGCCGGAGCGGCGACGGGCTTCGCCCTCTGGCGTCGTCGCCACGCCGCATCCGTGTGAAGCTTGACCGTTGCGGTCTAGTAAAACGGAGGCCCGATGGACTTCCGCTGGAGCGAAGACGACGAGGCCTTCCGTGACGAGGTGCGCGCCTGGCTGAAGGATCACCTGGTCGGTGAGTACGCCGCCCTCGGCGGCGGCGGCGGACCGGCCGACGAGAGCGGCTGGGACGTCCGTATGGGGTGGGAGAAGAAGCTCGCGGAGGCCGGCTGGATCGGCCTCGGCTGGCCCAAGGAGTACGGCGGCCGGAACGCCAGCATCACCCAGCAGCTGATCTTCAACGAGGAGTACGCGAAGGCCAACGCCCCGGCGCGGGTCAGCTTCTTCGGCGAGGGCCTGCTCGGGCCCACCCTCATCGCCTTTGGCACCGAGGAGCAGAAGCAACGCTTCCTCCCGGGCATCCTCCAGTGCAAGGAGCTGTGGTGCCAGGGCTTCAGCGAGCCCGACGCCGGCTCCGACCTGGCCAACGTCAAGACCAGGGCGGTCCTCGACGGCGACGAGTGGGTGGTCAACGGCCAGAAGGTGTGGACCACCCTCGCTCACCGCTCCGACTGGATCTTCGCGGTCTGCCGCACCGACTCCGACGCCCCCAAGCACAAGGGCCTCTCGTTCATCCTCCTGCCGATGGACCAGCCCGGCATCGAGGTGAAGCCGCTCAAGCAGCTCACCGGATCGGCTGAGTTCAACGAGGTCTTCTTCACCGATGCCCGCGCCTCGGCCGACCTCGTCGTCGGCAACATCAACGAGGGCTGGAAGGTCGCCATGGGCACGCTGGGCTTCGAGCGCGGCACGGCGTTCCTCGCTCAGCAGTTGCGCTTCCAGCAGGAGTGCAACGAGGTCATCGAGTACGCCAAGAAGCACGACCTCGCGCGCGATGCCATCGTCCGCCAGAAGCTGGCCGACGCGTGGATCGGCGTGCAGATCATGAAGTACAACGGCTTCCGCACGATCAGCAAGCTGCTGGCGACCGGAAGTCCTCCCCCCGAGGCGTCGATCAGCAAGCTCTACTGGTCCCACTGGCACCGTCACCTCGGCGAGCTCGAGATGGAGCTCATGGGACCGTGGTCAGAGGTGCTGGCCGGGCCTGACTACGAGCTCGAGGAGTTCCAGTCGAGCTTCCTCTTGAGCCGAGCCGAGACCATCTACACCGGGTCCACCGAGATCCAGAAGAACATCATCGGCGAACGCGTCCTGGGACTGCCGCGCGAGCCGGCAGCCTCGTAACGCCGCGGGCGTAGCCGAGACTCGTCAGGCGGTGGCGGGCGGCCGGGTGCGGTGCCGCGCTCGGCGTACGAGCACGAACCCGCCTCCGATGAGTAGCACCGCGAACCCGGTCATCTCGAGGATGTCGGCACCCGTGCTGGCGAGAAAGTCCTCGTTCTCGGTCCGGACGAAGGTCTGACCGAGAACCTGGGTCGGTGCGCCACGCTCGCCCGAGGGGGACACGCTGTCGACGGACCCCGCTTTCGGTGTGTCGCCGGGCTGACCGGCGTAGGTGTCGGCCCCGGCCGGGGCTGCTAGCAACAGCAGCGCCCCCAGGGTCAACGCGATCAACAGTGCCCGCCTCATCTGGCGCATCTTGGTGTCCTCCACCCCTCGACGTCCCCCGTAGGGACACTTGGCGGGCTTCTCTTACCCAGGCGGTGGGGGTCCCAATCAGGAAAATGGAGAAATTTCTCACCAGCGGACGGTGTGGCTCCCGGTGTCGGTCCAGTGCTCGCCCCCGTACCGCCAGTCGATGGCCGGGATGCGGGCCGAGGGCTCGATCTTGAGCACGCCGTGGCGGCCCGGAAGGCGGAAGTGGGCGACGAGCGTTCGCTCCGCTCCTCGCACCAGGCGGATCTCGGCGCCGACTACCCGCATGGGCCCATCGGCACCGGCGACGGCCAGCTCCTGGACCCCTTCGATGCGACCGTCACGCGCGTCGCCGGGCAGGTTGAACGTGGCGATTCCCAGGTACTCGCCCTCGGCCAACCCGGTCCCGAAGTGGGGGCCGGCGATGTACGGGATCTCGCCGGTCGGAACATTGTTCTTGATTTGCAGTTCCACCGTGCCGTCGGTGTGGTCGCCCGACGGCCGCAGTCGGAGGGTCCCTCGCACGGTGAGGAACTGGTCGAGCTTGCTTCCGCCGTGCACCAGGCTTGCGGCGAGCAACGAGTCGGCACCCATGTCACCGGAGACGCCGGCCGCCGCCCACGCCCGTTGCTCGTCCTCCCGCGCCGACCACGCCAGGACATGGCGGCCGCGAGCGGCCGCGCCGAGGCCCTCGCCGAGCTTGGCCGCCGACCAACTCCCCGTGTCGAGCTTGGCCACGGTGGCCGCCGCGAGGGCGCCGAGCTCCTCACGGCGCTCGTCGCGCTGCGCCAGATCGGGCAGGCGAACGTACTGGTCGTGCAGCAGCTCGCGCACTGCGTTGTCGGCGCCGATGCTGTGCCCCTCCACGGTCACCGCTCCGGTTGCCGCCAGGATCGCCCGAAAGGCCTCGGGGTCGAGGACGAGCACCCCGTCAGGACGCGCATGGCCCGACGCCTCCCACATACGCATCGCGAGCTCGGCGTTCACCGGGAATCGGGGGGACAGCATGAGGCTGCGCCAGTCGACGTTGGGCTTGAGCCATCCCCACCGGTCGCCGAGATCGCCAGTAAGCGGTACGGCGCCGTCGGGGACCGGGACGTTGATGACGGAGGTCATCCCGTTGAGCCGAACCGATCCGTCCGCCGTCTGCAGCTCGCCGACCGAGAGAAACATCCCCGAACCGGCGCGCATCTCGGCGTTGTTGGCGGCGAACACCACATAGCGCCGGGGGCCGGCGAGCAGGTCGCCGATGGCCTGGGCGGCGACCGCTCCCCGGCCGAGTCCCTCCTGGAGTCCGACGAGTTGGTCGCGCAGCTGGCTGCGGGCGCGGGCGACCGGCGGCGCAAGCAGCGTTCGAGGACCGAGGTCGATCTTCGCCAGGTCGGCGTCCGCAGTGTGGGCCAGCTCCCCGAGGCGGCGAACGAGGGCGACCCGTTCGGGGCCCGAAGCATGAGGCGCGCGCACGGCGTCGCGGGCACTCCGTACGCCTCGCACGCCGACGGCGGCTGTGCGCGCCGCGGCGTCAGAGATATTCGTCAGCGAGCGCACCTGGCGGCCGGCGAGCGGGACGATCTTGATCGGCATGAGCAACGGGGACGACAGACGGCGGTGGGCCCGGTCGAACCGGGCCTGAGCTTTTTGGAGATCGCTGAGCGAGCCGCCCTCGAGGAGCGCATTGAGCTCGCGATGCCGGACGGCGTTGACGGCGGCTCGTCCCCGGTAGAGGTCGGCAGCCGCGAGCGCGAGCAGAACGCCGACGGCGAGGAGCCATGCGGCGACGAGCAGCGCTCCGATCAGCAGGAGGCGCCGGCGCTTCGGTTGCGGAGGAGCCGCTGTCGGCGGGCCGGCTGCTTCCTGTTCGTCGACGACCACGGTGGTTACGCGGGCTCGAGGGCGCTGATGGCGGCGACGATGCGCTCGATGTCCCCGTCGGTCAGCCACGGATGCACGGGCAGCGACAGAACCTGTCGAGCCGCGGTTTCCGCGTGGGGCATCCGCTCGCAGATGACGCGGGAATGTTCGCCATAACACGCCTCTTCGGTGGCGGCCCGCGGATAGTGGACGCCCGTCTCGATCCCCTCGGCGGCGAGCTGCTCGCGCAGGGCATCGCGGGAAAGGCGGCTGTCCTCGGTGACCCGGACCGTGTACTGGTGGAAGACGTGTGTCCGTCCGGCGCGGATCAGCGGCGTCTGGATCCCGGGAACGGACTCGAGGCCGGCGGTGAGTAATGCGGCGTTGACCTGCCGGCGGCCCGTGAGCTCGTCGAACCGGTCCAGCTCGCAGCGCCCCACTGCTGCGGCCAACTCCGTCATGCGCATGTTGTGCCCGATGGCTTCGTACCGGTAACGGACGCGGCTGCCCTGGCTGCGCAGTAGGCGAACGCGGCCGTCGAGATCGCCATCGGCGGTGGCGACGGCGCCACCCTCGCCGGTCGTGAGCGGCTTGGTGGCGTAGAACGAGAAGCATCCGACATCGGCGGTGCCCGCTGGGGTGCCATGTGCCTCGGCCCCGAAGGCTTGTGCGGCGTCTTCGATGAGGCGGATCCCTCGCCGGGCCGCGAGTGCCGCAAGGGCCGGGATGTCGGCGGGCTGCCCGTACAGATCGACCGGGAGCACGGCGGCGGTCCGCTCGTTGATGGCGGCATCGACCGCCTCGACGTTGACGGTGAAGTCCTCGGGGTCGATGTCGGCGAACCGGACGGTTGCCCCGACGTGCAGGATCGCATTGACCGTGGCCGCGAACGTGAAGGGACTCGTGACCACCTCGTGCCCCGGCCCGACCCCGGCCGCCTCGAGGGCCAAGACGAGTGCGGCCGTGCCCGAACTCACTGCCGCGACGTGCGCGACGTCCAGCCGGGCGCGCAGCGCCTCTTCGAACCGCTCGACGGTTGGCCCCTGCGCGAGCTGTCCCGAGCGGAGTACCTCGACGACGGCCCGTTCGGCGTGCTCGTCAAACCGGATCTCTGAGAGACGTATCACGCGTCGGGGACGTCCGCGGGCCGCCCACAGTGATCGCACGGCTTCAGAGGACGCGGACCGCCCGTTCGCTCGACGACTCGTCCGCAGCGGCACATCCAACCGAGGCGGCGGGCCGGGTTCCCCGCCACGAGCTCGTAGGGCTCCACGTCTTTCGTCACGACGGCACCGGCGGCGACCGCGGCCCATTGCCCGACGGTGATCCCGGCGACCACGGTCGCGTTGGCGCCCACCGAGGCGCCGCGCTCGACGGTGGTGGAGGCCGGGACCCAGTCGGGCGACTGGGCGCGTGGGTAGCGATCGTTCGTGAACACGACGCCAGGACCGACGAACACCTCCGCCCCGATGCGCAACTCCGCGTAGAGGCAGGCGTTGTTCTGGATCTTCGAGCGGACGCCGACTTCGACACCGGCGTCGACGAACACGTTCTTGCCGATCGTGCAGTCGGCGCCGACCACGGCCCCCTCGCGGACATGGGCGTGATGCCACACGCGGGTGCCGGTCCCGACCTGCGCCCCCGGTTCGACGAGGGCCGTCTCGTGAATGAACGGGTCTGACAGAGCCGCTCAGCCCATCTGGTTCACGTGCGGCCCCGCCTCGTCCACGGGCTCTTCGTGAGTTGGTCGAGGATGCCCTGCGGTGGGGGTCGGCTGTCGTTCGGCGACTCTGCCCGCGCCTCATCGCGAATCTTGTTCGCTTCCGCCAGCGCGTCGGCCCGGATCTGAGCGGCCTCCCGATTGGCGGCGGCGATGATGCCCGCGACCTCATCACTGGCGGCGCTCAACACCTCTGAGAGGCGTGCGGCAAAACCATCGATGGCACTTGGATCTGCGCCCGAGCCGGGGGTGTCACCCTCGAGGGCGTTCCGGAACTCGGCCGCGACCTCGCGCAGAAACGCGTGGACCTGCGACTTGTCGTAGCCGCGGAGTTCGACCATGAACTCCTTACGTTCGATTTGCTCGGGTGTCAGCGCCATTCCGGCATCTTCCTACCCACTGAGGAGGAGGAGACCACCTTTCGGGGTAGGAACCCCGGACCCATGGCTGACGCGTTGCTCATTCGTCAGAACCACGTGCCGATAGACCCGCGCGTCCGGCGGGAGCTGAACGCCTTGGCGGACAGCGGTCTCACCGTCGACGTGTTCTGCACCCGGCGCCCCGGAGAGCCTCTGATCGAGCGGCGAAGCGACGGCGTTCGCATCTACCGCATGCCGCTCTATCACCGCCGCGGAGGGGTACCGGGGTACCTCCTCGAGTACCTCTTGTTCTTCGCGGCGGCGTTCGTGGTCGCTGCACTGCTGCACGTGCGGCGCCGCTACCGGGTCGTGCAGGTCAACAGCCTCCCCGACGCTCTCGTGTTCGCGGCCTCGGTACCGAAGGCCCTCGGGGCGTCGGTTCTCCTGGACCTGCACGAGTGCATGCCTGAGTTCGCCCAGACGAAGTTCAAGATCACGCCCACCCATCCCCTGGTGCGCGTGCTCGCCTTCCTGGAACAGCGAGCGATCCGGTTCGCCGATCACGCCATCACGTGCACTCCGGAGATGAAGGAAGCCTTTGTGCGGCGGGGCGCCCGGGCCGAGAAGATCGACGTCATCCTGAACTCCGCGGACGAGGACGTGTTCGATCCTCGACGTGCCCCCGCGGCGCGGCACGACGACGGCACGTTCAGGCTGATCTGCCATGGCGCGGTAGAGGAGCGCTACGGCATCGATACGGCGGTCCGCGCCGTAGCCCGGCTCGCCGACGAGCTGCCTGATCTCCGGCTCGACGTCTACGGAGAGGGGCCCTATTTGCCCATCGTCCGCCAGTTGGCGGACGACCTCGGCGTCGACGACCGCGTCCGGTTCACCGGCGAGTACGTCCCCATCGACGATCTCGTCGCCGCCCTTGCGGCGGCCGACGCCGGGGTGGTGGCCATGAAGCGTGACGCCTTCCGTGATCTGACCCAGTGCAACAAGATGTACGACCTGGTGGCGATGGAGACGCCGGTGATCTGCTCGTGGACGGTGTCAGCCGCGGCGGCCTTCGACGAGGAGTGCTTCGCCTGGTTCACGAGCGACGATGCCGAGGACCTGGCCCGCGCTATTCGCTCGGTCCACGCCGACCCGGCGCGGCGCGCCCGCCTGGTGGCCAAGGCGTCCGAGCGCGTGCAGCCCTACCGCTGGCCGTACCAGCGCAAGGCGTACCTGGACGTGATGGCGAGGTTCCTACCGAGCTGACGGTCAGCCGGTGCGCTCGCCGGCGGCCGGCTCGCTGGCATAGGTGTACGAACCCCCGTAGCCGTACCCGGCCTCGGGCTCGGCACCGTTGAGCACGGACCCCGCGACCCGCGCCTCGACCCTGCGCAGACGGTCCATCGCCTCGGCCAGCGCCTTCCCAGTGGTGACGTCTGCTCGTGCCACCAGCACGGTGGCCTCCACCCACGCCGAAAGGACGATGGAGTCGGTGACCGGCAACACAGGGGCGGAGTCGACGAGCACGACGTCGAACTCACCTTGCAGCTCGAAAAGCAGTTCCGCCGTGCGGTTGGACGCGAGGAGCTCTGATGGATTCGGTGGCAGAGGGCCGGTTGGGAGCACGAACAGCGAGCTCATCATCGACACGGGTTGGACCACCGACAGCGCTGACGCGCCCGCCTGAAACACGGACGTGAACCCGGTCTCGTTGGAAAGGCCGAAGAACTGGTGGAGCATGGGTCGCCGGAGGTCGCAGTCCAGCATGAGGACCCGGGTGCCCGAGGCCGCCATCACGACGCCGAGATTGGCGATGAGGGTGGTCTTCCCTTCACCCGGTCCGGGGCTGGTGATCTGCAGCGTGCGTAGCGGTCGGTCGACGCCGAGCAACTGAACCGACGTGCGCAGGTTCCGGTACGCCTCGGCGACAGGAGTGTTTCCGGCGCGCAGTGCGGACACGCGGGTCGCTGGGCTCTCCCACTCCCAACCCTCGATGACGGGGACGAGGCCGAGGACGGGCACGTCGGGAAGTGCGTCCGCCAGCTCGTTCTTCGACCGCACCGAATCGTCGAGATACTCCTGCAGGAACGCCGCCCCAGTGCCGAGCACCAGGCCGACGATCAGACCGAGCAAGAGGTTGCGCAGGGGCTTCGGCGAAACAGGATTGTCCGGCACAGGGGCGTTGCGCACGAGCTGGGCACCGCCGGACTTCAGGTTGGCGTCCACCTCGAGGGAGTCCAGCTTCTGCGCCAACAGTCCCTGCTCGGCCAGCAGGGCCTCGTATCGGGGACCGACGGTCGCCTGTGCGTCGGACGAGCTGGACATCCGGCGGTCGAGTGCGTCGATCTCCGTCTGGAGCGCAGCGATCTTGTCGCGGATGCTCCGGCTGGCGGACGCGAGGTCGCCGACGGCCTGGCTCTTGCGATAGTTCACGTAGGCCGTCGCGTAGGCATTGGCGACCTGGGCCGCCCGGCGAGCGCTGCCGCTCCTGGCGCTTATCCGCATGACCTCGGTCTCGCCGATCCGGGCCGCCGATACCGGAGGCGGCGAGGTCTTCAGGGCGTCACGCACAGCCCGGCGAACGGGATCGCTGCGCACGACGCGGACTTCGGTCTCGACTGTTGCCGTCGCCGGATTGCTGTTGGTGCTGCCGTTGTCGCTGAAAACCGACTCGGTCGGGCGGGGCTCGATCAGGACTTCGGCACTGGCCTCGTACGTCTTCGACTGGAGGAGCGAGAGGATGCCGGCGACAATCATGACGCCGAGCGCGACAACCGCGATCGTCGTCCGCCGCCGGCGGAACGTCGCGAGGGTCCGGCGTAGCTCGAACCGTCCTCCATCGGCCTGCGCCACGTCGTGATGCTACCGGCGCATCCGTGACAGCCCGCGCGGGGGCCTGCCCAACCCGCCACTACCATCGTCTCCGGCGTGGCGTGGCGTGGCGCCCGTGAGTTTGGCGATCGGGAGGGCCGCCGTTTCATGTGCGGGATCGCCGGACAGCTGAGGAGCGACGGCACAGGCGTGGACGAGGCCGTCCTGGCGCGGATGTGCGACGCGCTCGCCCATCGGGGCCCTGATTCGCGGGGCACATTCGTGGAGGGTGAGGTCGGGCTCGGCATCCAGCGCCTGCGCGTCATCGACCTCGCGACAGGCGACCAGCCCATCTTCAACGAGGACCGGACGATCGCCGTCGTCTTGAACGGCGAGATCTACAACTACCGAGAGCTCCGCACCGAGCTCGTCAGCGAAGGACATCACTTCGCGACGAACACCGACACCGAGGTCATCCCGCACCTCTACGAGAAGCTCGGAACCGACTGCGTATCCCGGCTCAACGGCATGTTCGCCTTCGCCCTCTGGGACAGCACGAAGCAGCAGCTCATGCTGGCTCGAGACCGCGTCGGGAAGAAGCCGCTGTTCTACGCCGATCGTCCGGGCGCCATCAGCTTCGCGTCCGAGTTGGCGTCGCTCCTGCAGGACCCCAGCATCCCTCGGGGACTCGATCATCGGGCGTTGGACGCGTACCTGGCGTACCTCTACGTGCCCTCCCCCCGCTCCGCCTTCACGGCGGTGTCGAAGTTGCCACCGGCGAGCATCCTCGTCCACAGAGACGGGCGGTCGCGCGTCGAGCGCTATTGGTCACTCGACTACGGCACCAAGCAGACCTTCGGCTCAGACGGGGAGATGCACGAAGCCATCCGCGAAGCGATCATCGACTGCGTCCGGCGGCGGCTCGTCTCGGACGTGCCCCTCGGGGCGTTCCTCTCGGGCGGGATCGATTCCTCAGCGGTGGTCGCGGCGATGGCACAGACGGCTTCGGGCCGGGTGCGGACGTTCTCGATCGGGTTCGAGAGCCAGCGCTTCGACGAGCTCGAACACGCCCGGGCCGTGGCCCGCCAATTCGACACCGAACATCACGAGTTCGTCGTCCGACCCGACGCGATGGCGATGATCCCGCGGATCGTGCACCACTACGGCGAGCCCTTTGCCGACTCGTCCGCCGTCGCCAGCTTCCATCTCGCCCAGCTGGCCCGTCAGCACGTGACCGTCGCCCTCAACGGCGACGGTGGGGACGAGACCTTCGCGGGGTACCCGCGGTATCCGCACATGGTCGCCCTCAACCGGCTCGAGCGGCTGCCCTCGCCGCTTCGGCGGCTCGGGGCCCGCGCCGGTGAACTGCTGCCCGACAGCGGGAGCAACACCAGCACGATCAGCCGTGCCCGCCGCCTGATGAACACGATCGACATGGACATGCCCCACCGCTACATCGCGTACATGACAGCGATGGGTGGGGGTCTCCACCGGAACGAGCTCTACACCGACGATTTTGCGGCGCTGGTCGGCGAATCGATCGTCGACGACGTCGTCCTCGCCCCGTGGCACGCCTCGACAGGCAAATCGGCGGTGGACGTGATGCTCGACGTCGACACCCGCACCTACCTCCCCGGCGACCTCCTCACCAAGATCGACATCGCCACCATGGCCTTCTCCCTCGAGGCTCGCTCGCCGCTGCTCGACCCTCAATTCCTGTCGCTGGCTGCCTCCCTGCCCGCCGAAGCCAAGGTCCGCGGCCAGGAGAAGAAGGTCGCGCTTCGGGATGCGCTGCGTGCCTGGCTCCCCGGCGAGATCCTCGACCGTCCGAAGCAAGGGTTCGAGGTCCCTGTCAGCGACTGGTTCCGCGGAGAGCTCCAAGGGCAGGTTGCAGACGTGCTGCTCGATCCGGCCACGATCCGGCGTGGCTACTTCCGCGAGGCGTACGTCCGACGACTGTTCGACCGTCACGTGCAGTGCCTCGAGGACAACTCGAAGGGCCTGTGGACGCTGCTGATGTTCGAGCTATGGCATCAGGAGTTCGTTGACCGGGCCCCGTCCTCGACGTTGTTGGGCGGGTCCGAACACGGCGGTAGGCGGGCGTGACAACGATGGCGCTGCCCAGCTACGCAGTCATCACGCCCGTACGCGACGAGGTCGAGTTCTTCTCGCGCACGGCCGATGCATTGGTGGCCCAGACCCATCGGCCGATGCAGTGGGTCGTCGTCGACGATGGCTCCACCGACGGGACTCGGGAGCTGGCTGAGTCCTATGCGGCCGCACACGACTGGATCGAGGTCGTCGACAGTGAACGCAGCGGCGACCGTCGGCGCGGCGGGCCGATCGTCCGGGCCTTCGACCGTGGCCGCCGCGAGCTGCGCGCTCGTCCGGACTTCGTGGTGAAGCTCGACGGCGACCTCTTCTTTCCGTCGCACTATTTCGCGTGGGTGGCGGCGACCTTTGCGCGCGATCCCCGTGCCGGCATCGTCGGCGGCGTTTCGATGATCCACGACGGCGTCCGGTGGAGGCCCGACGGTGACACGGGCCGTCACGTCAACGGCGTGGCCAAGTCGTACCGCAGCGACTGTCTCGACGACATCGGAGGGCTGCAGCCATCCATGGGATGGGACGGGATCGACGAGTACGCGGCCCGCGCCCGGGACTGGCACGTGGTCGTCCTGAGCGAGCTGCAGATACTCCACTACCGCCATCGCGGTTCGAAGCAGGCTTGGTATCGCGCCCGCTGGGAGGAGGGCCGTGGCAACCACTACATGGGCTACGGGGTCGTGTACCTGTTGACCCGTGCCCTCTATCGGATGGGTGTCGAACGGCCTCCCGTTCTCGGCGGCCTCGTACTCGCCTGCAGCTACTTCGTGGCTCGGCTCCGACGGGCCCAGCGCGTGCCCGACCCGCAGGCCGTTCGCCTCCTGCGCGCCGAGCAGCGCGCTCGCCTGCTCTCGCTTGCACCCGGACGCGCCGGGCTCGAACCCGATCCGGTGGTTGACCGAGGCCCCGCGTTCTGGGCCCCGACCGACTCTCGCGTGGAGATCGACGCCCCGTGAAGATCGCCATCGTCATGATGTTCCTGAACGAGGAGCGGTATCTGGACGCCGCGCTCGATGGTCTTGCTCAACAGACGCGGGCTCCCGACAAGCTGATTCTGCTCGACGACGGCTCTACCGATGGGTCGACCGCCATAGCCGCCCGGTTCGTCGAGGAGACTCCATGGGCCGAGCTGCGCCAGCGCCCGCCGAGACCACCCGAGCGTGACCGGCTCAAGTCGGCCCAGCTCTGGAACACCTTTCAGTCGACGGTCGCGGACATCGATCCCAGCTACGACGTCGTCGCCAAGCTCGACGCTGACATCGTGCTCACCCCTCGAGCTCTCCAGGAGATCGAAGAGCATTTCGTCGCGGATCCCAAGCTCGGGCTCACTGGGCCCGCCATTGCCGAGCGCCAGCCGGACGGGACGCTCCAGACGCTTCGCGGTCGGCCCGAACACGTGAACGGCGCGACCAAGTTCTGGCGCCGGGCCGCATGGGACGACGTCTTCCCCATGGCGCCACTGCTGAACTTCGACATGGTCGACGAGGTCCGCGCTCGCATGCACGGCTGGCGGACCGCAACGTTCACCGCGACAGACGGAGAATCGCTCCACCTCCGACCGATGGGCAGCGAGGGTGGCACCCTCCAGTCCTACCGTCGATGGGGCGCGGGTGAGTACGCAAGCGGCGGCCATCCCCTGCTGGTCCTGTACATCGGTAGCCAGCACCTGCGGGCCCGCCCCGTGGGCGGCCTCAACTACTTCGCCGGATGGATCTCCGCGGCGGCACGGCGTGCCCCGCGCTACGACGCGGGCGTGCGACGGTTTCGGCGGCGGGAGCAGATGGCCGTCGTGCGTGAACGCGTCCTCAGCGCTCGCGAACGGGAGCGGCCGCGTCCGGCGTAGTAGAGCCGGCCTCGGCGTCGCCCGCGTCGCGCCCCGAGCCGAAGGCGACGCGGCGGGCCAGTCCCACCGCCCGTACCAGTGCTCCGGGAGCGAGCACCGACACCAGCCCGACGTAGGCGATTCCTCCGGCGAGGACAGGGATCAGGAGCGAGATCAGTTCGTTCTTCATCGGGAGCCGTGTTGCACCACGAGCCGCAAACCACGCCCCCGTCGACGCGATCGCGACCGGGAGGACGGCACGCACCTGATCGACGAGACCGACGTCGACCCGCCAGCGCGCTGAGGCTGCGAGGAGAACGACCGCCATCGCCGCCGCGCCCAGGATCACCCACGCGGTGCCCGCGATCCCGTACTCGGCGGACGCCACGAACAGGAGCGGTATCTGAACGGCGAGCATGATCGTTCCGACGACGCCGACGGTCGTCTCTCCACCGACGGCGTTCAGGAACCACTCGACCGTTCCCTTGAGACAGCGGACGGCGCCCCAAACGGCGAGGACGGTGAGGGCCGACGCCATGCCGACCCATTTCGGCCCATAGACGAGCTGCGTGAACTCTGTCGCGGTCGCGCTGAGAACAGCGCCGAGTGGACAGGTCACGAGGGCGATCAGGCGCAGCACCTCGAGGTAGGACGCGGAAACGTCCTCGCCCCGAGCGCGCATCCGGGTGAACCCGGGGAAGGTCACCTTCGCGACCGGATCCGCAATGGCCAGGTATAGGAGCTCGCTCACTCGGAAGGCCATCGAGTAAAGGCCGAGCTGCGCTGACCCGAGCGTGCGACCGACAGCCACGTAATCAATGTCGCCCTGCAAAAGCGTCGTGCCGGTTTGCAGGAGGAACCCACGGCTGGTTCGCAGGAGGCTGCGCGCCAGTTTGCTGTCATAGGTCGGCCGGACGAGCCCCGAGAGAAGGAGATAGGTCGCGGCCATCGCCACGTGTCCCGCGAAATGGCCGGCGACGATGCTCCAGACCCCCGCGCCCGCGATCGCCGACCCCACAGCGACAGCGGCATAGGCGACCGTCTGCGCGGCGAAGCCGTAGAACCTGCGCCGGAACTCCAGGTCGCGCTGGAGGCGCCATTGGTAGAACCAGTTGAGCGAGCCCAGAAGGTTGAGTGGGGCGAGTGCGATGAGAACCGATTGCAGCCGTGGCTCGTGAAAGGCATCGCTTAGCAAAGGCGACACCGCGATCAGCAGCACCGCCAGCGCCGCTCCCGACGCCAGCAGCATCGTGAGGACAGTGCCCATCGCCGGTCCGTCCAGGTCCTGGCGCACGACGAGCGTCGGCCCCAGCCCGAGGTCGCCGAACAAGCCGACGACGTTCATGGCGACGAACGCCAGCATCACGACGCCGAAGTCGGCGGGCACGAGTATGCGGGCGAGCACGACCGTGGCGACGAACGTCACGACCTTGCCGACTGCGTATGTCAGCATCGTCCACCGGACGCCGCCGACAGCCTTCTCTTCCAAACTCACGTCCTCTGAAGCGACTCGAATGTTAGGAGACCGGGGCGCGGCACATAACGTGGGCTTGGGCTCAGGGGCGGTGGGCCGCGGAGGCCATGAGGACAGCCGTCATAGGAGTCGGGACGATCGCACGCCATCATCTGGCGGCGTTGCGCGCCCTTCCGTCCTCGTCCCTCGTCGCCGTCTGCGACCTGTCGCAGGAGGCCGCGCAAGGCGCGGCGCAGGACTTCGGGGCGGGCGCCTGGTTCACCGACGTCGACACCATGCTCGGTGAGGCGTCCCCCGACATTGTCCACGTCACGACGCCCCCGCAGGCGCACTTCCCAATCAGCCTCCAGTGTCTCGACGGCGGCGCGCATGTCTTCGTCGAGAAGCCGGCCGCCGTCGCCCACGCCGACGTCGTCGCGCTTCTCGACCGAGCCCGTTCGTCGGATCGCGTCCTCGTGGAAGACCTCAACTATCTGTTCAACCCGCCGATCCTCAGGCTGCTGGAGTTGGTGCGGTCGGGCGAGGCTGGCGCCCCCGTCCACGTCGAAGTTGGGGTATCGATCGATCTCCTGCACCCGCGCAGCGCCTTCGCTGATCCGGCGTACCCCGCCAACCAACTACGCGGTGGTCCCATCACCGATTTCCTCCCTCATCTGGCGTCGCTCGCGCACGCGTTCATTGGCCCGCACCGGGGCGTGGACGCTGTGTGGCTGAAGCGCGATACCGGCTCTTCGTTCCCCAGTGACGAGCTCCGGGCAACAGTGGAGGGCGAACGCTGCACCGGATCGCTGTTCTTCAGTGCCAACAGCCGCCCGGACGCCATGTGGGTACGCCTCGAGGCGACGAAGCTGCGTGCCAGGGCGAATCTGTTCGAGCCGAAGCTCGTACTCGAACGCACGCGCAGCGTCCCGCGGCCGCTGGGTGCAGCGGCGAACGGTCTGCACGCGGCGCGGATCCACGGAGGCGCGGCGGTCGCGAACCTGGTTGGCAAGGTCACCCGACGCCGAAGCAGCCTCGATGGTCTCACCGAGTTGATCGAGCGCACCCACGCGGCGATTGCGGCGGGAAGCCCGCCCCCCGTCTCTCTCGTGCAGATCCAGGAGGTCAGCGCGCTCGTGGATGCCGTCGTCGCCCAGGCCCCTCCGGCTTGATGGCGCGGGTCGCACTGCAGCCGCGTAGGGCGCGGCCCACCCTCGTCGACGTCGTCCTCCTGGGGACGCTCATCGTCGTCGCTGGGACCCTCGTCGTCGTGAAGCCCCTCGCGGCGTTGGCACTGGCCGGTGCCGTGATGGTTGTCGGCCTCTCACGCATGCCACCGGTGGCGTTGCTGGCCGGCGCCGTGGGGCTCACGGCCATTGTCCCGTACGGAGTCCAGAAGAGCTTCGGCATCGGCGGGTCGCCCGGACTTCTCCTTTCCGACGTGCTTCTTCTGGCGGGGCTGGTGTGGGCAGGCCCGCGGCTGCTGCGGTTACGGGCGGAGGGGATGCACTCGACCGTGCAGATCGCCGGATTGCTGGTTGCGGCGTTCGTCGGCCTCGCCGCCCTCCAAGTCCTGCGTGGGCTCCTCGCTGGCAGAGACACGAGCTTGGTGGGCTACGAGTTCCGTGTCCTGCTCGGGTTTGCAGCGTTCCTGATCGCCATCCCGGTGCTGGCCGACTTCCGACTGCGAGCCCAACTCCTCACGGTGCTCCCGTTCCTGGGTCTGGTGCTGGGCGCCTGGGGCCTTGCCCAGTGGGTCCTCAACATCCAGTTCACCCAAGCAGCCGATGCCGGTGTCCGGGCCGGGGTACGCCTCACCAGCTCGGGGCGCGGTCAGCTCCAGGGCGGGTTGTTCGCGTTCCCCGTCGCCATCCTCATGGCGCTGTCGGCACTCATGGGCGGCGCGGCCCGATCCGTTCGAGGGCGCGCCCTCCTGATCGCGATCGTCGTGCTGAACGTGATCTGTCTGCTGCTCACCTACGAGCGCACGTTCTGGGTCGCAACTGCTGCCGGGGTCTTGCTGATCGTGCTTAAGGCAGGCGGCGCCCAACGTCTGCGGGCGGCCGTTTGGGGCTTGCTGGGGTTGCTCGTGCTCTTCTCGGCGATGGCCACCGTCGCACCGAACGAACTGACCGCGGCGCGCGAGCGGCTCTTGTCACTCAGCTCCTACGGCAGCGACTTCTCCGTGAAGTATCGCGTCACCGAGTCACGTCATGTCGTCGAGCAGGTCCGCACGCATCCGCTCATTGGGGCGGGGCTGGGCGCCTCGATCTTCTTCGGACGACCTTGGGACCTGGTACCGCCGCAGTCATACACGTTCTCGCACAACGGCTATCTCTGGTTGGCCTGGCGGCTCGGGATCCCGACCGCGCTGCTCCTGCTCGTCGTCTTCTTCTGGTCGATGCGGTTGTTGTCGAGACCGCCCCCCGGGCCGTTCGGGTCCGTGCAGAGCGGCGCCCGAGCCGCGCTGTTCACCTTGGCTCTGGGGAGCATCACCTTCGCGAGCTTCAATCAGCTCGGCATCACCGCCACCATGGGGATGATGATGGCAATCGGCATATGGCGTTCGACTGAAGAGGTCTCCGCCTAGAGCGCGTAGTCGTGGATCAAGGCGAGCATCGGGTCGCCCGGGGCGATGTGATAGTTGCTCGCGTCCTGCACCTTCGACCACGTCCACGGCAGGTAACCCACCATGCCGGCGCCGAGCTGGGCGTCCATCTTCGCTTTGAAGTAGGTGCGACGCAGGTCAAACGTGATGGGGCCGGTGGTGGAGGCGTTGATGCCCGACTCCTCGAGGAAGAGCGGCTTGTTCACCTTTGCCATCTGGTTGACCCGGACCTGCAGCCCGTTCCACTGGTCTCCACCCATGGCCTCAGTCGGTGCGTAGTAGTCGTGCACCGTCGCGACGTCGATGCCCCCCGATTGATGGAGAGATTCGTACTCGGTGCCGGCCGTTCCGCACTGGCCGCTGCCCTGCACACCCGACGCCACGAGCTGCTTGGGCGCCAGTTGGTGCAGGCGGCCGCCGATCGTGTTGAAGAAGTTCTTCAGGCTGTTGGCCGCACTCGACGAGCACGCACCGCCGTTCGACACAGTGGGATAGGGCTCGTTGACCGGCTCCCACATGGCGACCGACGGAGAGTTCGCGTACCGGGCGCCGATCTTGCTGACCCAGTCGTAGAACGACAACGGGTTCGTCTGCGCACCCTGCTGGGTGCCGTCGGTGACCACGTTCTTATAGCCACTTGCGAACCAGCTCTCGGTCTTGAAGACCTCGCCGCAACCGCCACCCCACTGGTGGGAGAGCACGAGCACGAGCTTCTGGTTGTACTGGGCAGCCTTGTTGACGACGCGGTCGATCACGGCGAAGTCAACGGTCTGGGTGTTCTTGTTGTAAGCGATCGATTGGAAAGCCCACACCCGCACAAGGCTGTTCGGCCGGAGGGAACCGAAGAACGTGTCGAGGTCGGCGGAGGTGTTGTTCTCGCCGCAGCCGTAGTTGATGCCGTAGTCGGTGCTGAGGTCGGGTGCATTGAAGCCCGTGAACCGCCACGGCGCTCCGTTGAGGAGCAACTGGCGTCCGCTACGGGTAACGAAGCCCGGCGTCGTCGTGGGCACGGTGGTCGTTGTCGTCGGGGGTGCGGTCGTCGTCGTAGCCGAGCCCGTGACCGTGAACGCGGCGGTACTGGAGGCGGTCCCAACCGTGGCCGTGACACTGACGGTGCCGGCGGGCGCCGACGGGACCTTGAAGGATGCGTTGAACACGCCGCTGGAGTTGGTCTTGACCGAGGCCATCGTCGTGGTGCCGAACGTGAGGGCCCCTGTGGTCTTCTTCGGGAAACCCGTGCCCTTGACCGAGACCGACACGCCCGGCGCGCCCGAACTCGGCGAAAGGGTCAGCGCCCCTGCGGCTTCGGCTCTCGAGGCCAACCCGGCCATACCCAACGCCACGAATACCGTCACCAGGACGCCAAACGCCCGCGTCTTCCTCACGTGTCCTCCACTCATGCCGTGCCATTTGGCTGTTACGGCAAGGTGTTGATCGGCAGGGGGGATCTGTCCCTTGAGTGCCCCCCGCGAGGCGTCCGATCGTCCCCAACACCCGCAGGCGGTGAACATAAGGGTCGCGGCGCTCGACCACTAGGTATTCGGACGCAGAATCGGCCATTTGGCGGAGTTCATTCACTGCCCTCGCGTAAGGGTCTGTGTCTCAAGTGCGCCGAATGGGCAGACAAACACCAGAGAACAGATGGAGCGCTCTGAGATCGACACGTCGCAGGAAAGGGCCGATACGCGGACGCCCGCGGTCCTCGATCTCGCGATCGTCGGTGCCGGGATCATGGGCGCCAACCACGGCCGCATCGCTCGCGGCCTCCCGGGCGTTCGAGTGGCCGTCGTCGTCGATCCCGATCCCGAGCGCGGGCGAGCGCTGGCCGCGAGGCTCGACGCACGATGGTGCGCGGACCTCGGCGACGCGCCGTCGTTTGATGCCGCGGTCGTCGCCGCGCCGACGTCGGCCCACCGTGAGCTCGGCGAGCAACTCCTGTCGGACGGCATCCCGACCCTCATCGAGAAGCCTCTGGCGCTAAATGTGGACGACGCCCGGGCGCTGGTCGAGGCTGCTCGCCGCACCGACACATTTCTCACCGTGGGCCACGTCGAGCAGTTCAACACTGCCGTGCAGGAGCTCGACCGGCTCCTCACTGACGTGATTCACATCCACGCCGACCGTCTGAGCCCGTACTCGCCGCGCGTGCAAGAGGGAGTGGTCCTGGACCTCATGATCCACGACCTCGACATCGTGCGGCGCATCAGCGGCGCTCCGGTGGCCAGCGTGCAGGCGATGGCGCGCCCAACCCGATCCGACCAGGAGGACGTGGCGACGGCGATACTCGCCTTCGAAAACGGCGTTACGGCGACGCTGACAGCCAGCCGGATTGCGCAGCAGAAGATCCGCCGGCTCGAGATCACCGAGCGCGACGCCTTCGTGGTGGCGGACCTCCTACGTCAGGACGTAACCGTTCATCGGGTGAGCCACGACGAGTACGTGTCGAGCGACGGCGCCAGGTACCGCCAGTCGGGCGTCATCGAGATTCCGTTCCTCGAACGTCGCGGCGAGCCTCTTGCCCTCGAGCTCGAGCACTTCCTCGACTGCGTGCGCAAGACGTGTGAGCCGCGGGTGTCGGGCGAGGACGGCCTCGCAACCCTCGAGTTGGCGCTCGAGGTGATCGAGGCTGCTGGGCTCGTCAGGATTGCGGGCTGAGCTCAGCCTGCGCCGTCGCCAGACAGGACGGCGAATGGAGTCCTGAACAGGATGGCGAGCTCGAGAGCCGGGGACCAGCGGTCGCAGTAGTCGAGATCCATGGCGACGATTTCCTCGATGCGATTGCGACTCCGGCCGTTCACCTGCGAGAGGCCGGTGAGACCTGGCTTCACGCGCAGTCGTTGCCAGAGGTGGTCGTCGTACACGTCGACCTCCTCGGCCATCGGCGGCCGTGGCCCCACGATGCTCATGTCACCCCGCAGGACGTTGAAGAGTTGCGGGAGCTCATCGATGCTGAACCGGCGCAGATACCTACCGACCTTGGTGATTCGGCTGGCCGACGGCTTGAACAGCCCCCCTTCTCCGGGATCGACCAGCCCCAGCGTCATCGCCTGGAGGTAGGCGGCATCGGCGGCGGGGTCGGCCGGCCGCATGGTGCGCAGCTTGTAGAGCCGGAAACGGTGACCGCGGGTGCCGACGCGTGTGTGCGTGAACAGGGCCGGGCCGCCGCTCTCGAGATAGATGGCCGCCATCGCGATCAGAAGGACGGGCGCGGTCACGACGAGCACGATCGTCGCGACGGCCAAGTCGAGGATCCGCTTGAAGCACCGATCCATGTAGGTCAGCGGGTCCTCGACCCCGGCGTCGACAGGCCACGCCCGGGCGACGACGAACACCCACTCGGCCTGTCCCAGGAGGTCCGGGGCCCCGGTGCGAAGATCCTCGAGCACTCGTCCGTCCACGAGGAGCTCTTCGTGGGGAGGGGGGTACGCGTCGGCGGCGACGTCGTCGAGCCCGTCGACGACCCACGCACCGGCGACTCGGCGACCACTGCGGGCGGCCCAGCGCGCCGCCTCCTCGCAGAACAGCTCCGACCCCACGATCGCCAGGCGGCGGCGGCGCACGGCCCACATCGACCATGCCCAGACGGCGGTGAACGCTGCCACCGCACCCGCTTGGACGATCGGCCCAAAGGTCAGTCCGACCGCCACTAACAGTGCCGCCAAAATGACCGCGCTCTGCAACCGCACAGTCAGCTTCGACCGGCTTTCGGAGCGCGCACGTACCTCAGCGAGCGCCATGGGTCCTCCCCCCGTACTTCACTTCAACTACTGATGCGCGGGCTCAACTACCCGAATGCCCGTACCTGAAACGGGTTTTTTGGCGCCAAAGAAACTTTTGGACAAAGAGTGAAGGCAAGAGGGATTGCGGTCACAGGCTGCCCGACAAAATGTCCAAGCAATCGGGCCCTGCCAGTGGAGGGCGCAGCGTCATCCGGCGGCCGGGCCCCGCGCACTCGTGCCGCGGAGATGTCCTGCGGTAAAACATGCAGGCCAGGGGAGCATGAGTCGACCCCTGTCGAGACCGAGAGGCAGCGTGAGATGAACTTCGCCTTCAGCGAGGAGCAGGAAGAGCTACGGCGCACCGTCCGGGCCTTCCTCGAGCAGAAGTCGCCGTCGGCGGAGGTGCGCCGGCTCATGGAGACCGACGAGGGCTACGACCCCTCGGTCTGGGAGCAGATGGGCAGCCAGCTCGGTCTGCAGGGTCTTGCTATCCCCGAGGAGTACGGCGGCTCGGGTTACACGTACGTCGAGCTGATCGTCGTCCTCGAGGAGATGGGCCGGTCGCTGCTGTGCGCGCCGTACTTCTCGACGGTCGCCCTCGCCGCCAACGCCATCCTGCACTCCGGTGACGACGCCGCGAAGAAGGAGCTCCTCGGTGGCATCGCCAGCGGCGAGACCATTGCCACGGTTGCGATGACCGAGGACAACGGGCGCTGGGACGCCGAGGGCATCACCGCCACCGCCACCAAGTCAGGCGACGGCTACACCATCGACGGCCACAAGATGTTCGTCATCGACGGCCACACCGCCAACGTCATCGTGGTGGCGGCCAAGACCGGCGACAACATCAGCCTGTTCACCGTCGCCGGCGACGCTTCCGGTCTCACGCGCACCGCCCTCGCCACGATGGACCAGACGCGCAAGCAGGCTCGCCTCGAGTTCTCTGGCACGCCCGCCAAGCTCCTCGGCACCGAGGGCGAGGGCTGGACGACGCTCTCCCGCATGCTCGACCTCGCCGCCGTCGCTCTCGCGGCCGAGCAGGTCGGCGGCGCGCAGATGTGCCTCGACATGTCGGTCGACTACGCCAAGGTGCGCGTGCAGTTCGGCCGTCCCATCGGCAGCTTCCAGGCCATCAAGCACAAGTGCGCCGACATGCTGCTCGAGGTCGAGTCGGCCAAGTCAGCCGCGTACTACGCGGGCTGGGCCGCCGCCGAGCTGAACGACGAGCTGCCGACGGTCGCCAGCCTGGCCAAGGCCTACTGTTCCGACGCCTACTTCCACGCCGCCGCCGAGAACATCCAGATCCACGGCGGCATCGGCTTCACGTGGGAGCACGACGCCCACTTGTACTTCAAGCGGGCCAAGTCCTCTCAGCTCCTGTTGGGCGATCCGACGTACCACCGGGAGCTCCTGGCTCAACGCATCGGGATCTAACCCCGGCAGTAGCCTCGGGGCGCCGTGATCGTCCTTTTCGCCGCCCTCGCGCTGGGAATCGTCTTCGTCATCGCTGCCGTCGTCATTGGCCGCGAGTCGAAGCGGCTGGGCAATGTGGCACCCCGGCCGGTCTTTGACTTCGAGGAGGCGGTCGAGTGGGTGTGCCGCCACGTCAGTGACGACGTGGCGGCCGAGCTGACGCCTGACGACGTCCGGCAGATCATCAACTGGCACCTCGAGTACTTCCGCATGAAGGGCGTCTCGTCCAACGGCCACGGGGCCCACAACGAGGGCCCGGTCGTCGTGGGCGGGGCCGAGACCGTCGACTTTGTCCTGATGAAGGCCCAGTCGGCGGGCTCCGAATACACGCCGGCCCAGGTCCACGCCGTCCTCGATGCCCAGATGACCTACCTCGAGGCGATCGGCGCCATCGGCCCGGTGGACCCTCCGGAGGGCGGCTGACTTACCGGCTGACCCGTGTCCATAAATGCTTGGCAGATGTGGTTTGATGTCGGTACCAGAGAAAGGAGGTGGTCCAGCTGAGCGATTGTTCTTTTGGGACCCTGGAGGTGGCTGGCCGCTAGTCGGCAGCTGGACCCGGCTGGCGAATCCCCGCCAGTCACCGCTTGGACACCGGTCGGGGAGTGGTCCCTCCCGTCGCAGTACGGAATGTCTGAGTCACTACTTTCAGCAAGTTCTCAGAGGGGGCACTTCGGTGCCCCCTCTGCGCGTCTTCTAGTCTCCGGCCCGATGGACCGGCCGAGGAACTTCGAAGAGCACCGCTGGATGGGCGACAAACGCAACCAGCGAGTGCACGACCTCGACAACGCCACCGACGAGTGCGGGATCCCCGACATCCTGAAGGCCGAGACCTACCTCGCCTTCGGCCCCGACACCCTTCCCGAGGCCCGCAACCGGGGCTACCACCACTGCCACCACTGCGTGGCGGAAGAAGCTTCGGCTTAGACACTGCGCTGTGGCCGCGATGGACACCACCATCCGGTCAGGCGACCTCTCCCTCAAGGCTCACCTCGCCCAGCCGACGAGGGCGGCAGCCGGTCCCCGCCCCGGGCTTGTCCTCTGTCACGGGTTCCCCGCCGGTCCCGGCGGCGCTCTCACCTCGGCGCAGACGTACCCCGACTTGGCCCAGCACTTGGCGGCCGAGACGGGATGGACGGTCGTGGCGTTCAACTTCCGCGGCGCCGGCGAGTCAGAGGGGAACTTCTCGCTGCAGGGTTGGCTCGACGACCTCGGTGCTGTCGTCGACGAGGTCCGCGGCCTCCATCGGGTGACCGAGGTGTGGGTCGCGGGCTCGAGCGCCGGCGGCGCCCTCGCGCTGTGCGAGGCGGCCGGTGACGAACGGGTGAGAGGGGTGGCGACCCTCGCCGCTCCCGCCGAGTTCGACAGCTGGGCGAGCGACCCGCGCAGCTTCCTGGCTCACTGCCGTCGCGTCGGCGTCGTTCGTGATGCGTCGTTTCCGCCGGATGTCGACGCGTGGGCCCGCGACTTCAAGGAGATCCAACCCCTCGGTGCGGTGGCGAAGATCGCCCCGCGCCCGCTGCTGCTCATGCACGGCGCCGACGACCAGACGGTTCCTGTCAGCGACGCACGTGCGTTGGCCGATGCTGCTGGGGGGCAGGCTGACCTTCGTGTGATCGGCGGTGCGGGCCATCGCCTGCGCCACGACCCTCGGGCCGTGGCCGCGCTGATCGGCTGGATGGAACGACAGGGAGTGGCCTGACATGAGCAAGGACCTGACCGACAAGACGTTCTTCGTGACCGGCGCCAACAGCGGTATCGGCAAGGCGACGGCGGAGGAACTGGCTCGCCGCGGCGGCAAGGTGTACATCGCCACGCGCAACGAAGAGAAGACGAAGCCGGTCCTCGACGAGATCGAAAGGAATGGCGGCGACGTGCGCTGGCTGCGCCTCGACCTCGGCGATCTCGAGTCAGTGCGGGAGTGCGCCGAGAAGTTCCTCGGAAGTGGAGAGCCGCTTCATGTGCTCATCAACAACGCAGGACTGGCGGGCCAGCGCGGTCTGACAACGAGCGGCTTCGAGCTGGCGTTCGGCACGAACCATGTCGGCCCCTTTTTGTTGACGAACCTGTTGCTCGACCGGATCAAGGAGAGCGCACCGGCGCGCATCGTCAACGTGTCGAGCGTCGGCCACTATCAGGCCAGGGGAATCGACTACGAAGCCGTGAGGAAGCCGACCAAGAGCGTCACCGGCTTGCCCGAGTACTCGGTGTCAAAGCTGGCCAACGTGCTGCACGCGCAGGAACTGTCACGTCGGCTCGAGGGCGCGGGCGTCACGACCTACTCGTTGCACCCGGGGGCGATCGCGTCGAACGTGTGGCGGCGGGTCCCGTGGCCCGTCGACCGGATCATGAAGCTGTTCATGAAGAGCAACGAGGAGGGGGCCGAGACGTCGCTCTACTGCGCGACGGATCCCTCGTTGGCGAACGTCAGCGGCCGGTACTACGACGACTGCAAGGAAAAGGAGCCGAACAAGGTGGCAACACCGGAACTCGGTGCTGAGCTTTGGCGGAAGAGCGAGGAGTGGACCAACTGATGCCCGGACTGACTGTCGACGATCTGATCGCCATCGAGGAGATCAAGCGCCTGAAGTACAAGTACGTGCGCTGTCTTGATCAGAAGAGGTGGGACGACATCGCCGAGTGCTTCGTGCCCGAGGCCGTCGCGTCATATGGCGGCGGTGCGTGGGCCTTCGAGGGACGTGACGCAATCCTCGAGTTCCTGCGCACCTCGATGGGCTCGGAGAAGTTCCTGAGCGGCCATCGCGTTGGCCAGCCCGAGATCGACATCACCGGGCCTGAGACGGCCAAGGCCATCTGGGCTCTGTCTGACACCGTGGCGCAGCTCGAGTTCGGCGTCGACATCCGCGGCGGTGCCTTTTATGAGGACGAGTACGTGAAGGTCGACGGCGAGTGGAAGATCAAGTCCACCGGCTACAAGCGGACCTACGAAGAGATGGAGCCGCGCGCGGAAAACATCACGCTGACGGCCAGCCTCTTCGAAACCGACGGCCGGAGCTCACTGGGCGGATAGACCCAACTGGCGGTCGATGGCGTTGCGCAGCGCTGCGGCCGCCGCCTTCGGGTCGCTCGCCTCGGTGAGGAAGCGGACGACGACGAAGCGGCGCGCGCCGGCGTCGACCATGGCGGGGACGGTCTCGGGCGTCACGCCGCCTGTGACGAACCACGGCTTCTCGGCGTGGTCCGCTGCGTATGAGAGGTACTGCAGGCCGGTTCCTGGTCGACCGGGCTTGGTGGGCGTCTCACTGACGGGACCGGCCGAGAGGTAGTCGACAGGTTCGGCAGCAGCGGCGTCGAGCTCAGGGGGCGCATGCGTGGAGAAGCCGACGATGGCGTCGTCGCCGAGCAGTTGACGGGCCAGCGCGGGCGGGGCGTCGTCCTGTCCGACGTGGACGCCGTCGGCCTCGACTTCGAGGGCGAGATCGGGTCGGTCGTTGAGGATGAAGGGCACACCGTTGTCGTTGCACACCCGGCGGGCGAGGCGGGCCCGCTCGATCAGCGGCCGCGCGTCCAGGTGCTTCTCGCGGAGCTGCACGACGTCGACCCCACCGGCGATACATGCCTCGAGGAACGACTGCAGGTCCTCGCGGTCGGGGGTGCAGAGGTACAGGCGGCGGTCGCCGAGGGAAGCTGTCACCCGCCCGCGACGGCCCTGACGAGCTCGAGCCGATCGCCATCGACGAGCACGGTGCTGGCCGTCTCCCTGCGGGGCACCGGCTCACCATTGCGCTCGACGACGACCCACTTTGCCCCGAGCCCCAGCTGCGTCAACAAGTCGTCGAGCGTCGCGCCGTCGTCCAGCTCGACCGCATTTCCGTTGGCGACGACCTGCACGGAGCAAACGTACCGTCGCGCCCGATCATCGACCTCGGACGTGTTCTCAGGACAGAAACAGCCGCTGAGCGGCCGTTTTTGTCCTGAGAACCGGCTGAACGATCTAGGCAGTGCCATTTCGTTCACACTCTGTGATCGGTAGCCTCGGATCCGTGGTCGGCGAACCGGTGGTGCAGCTCGAGCACGTGCGCCGGGTGTTCGGCGACGTCGTCGGGCTGGACGATCTGACGTTCTCTGCGTCGAAGGGGTCGGTGACGGTGCTGCTCGGGCCCAACGGCTCCGGCAAAACCACGGCGGTGCGCATGATCACGGGTGCGCTCGACGCGGACGCGGGGCGCGTCCTCGTGTTCGGCATCGATCCGCGCGACGACGGTGAGGCCGTGCGCCGGCGCTGCGGGGTGGTGTCGGCCAAGCCCGCGCTGTACGACCGGCTGTCGGGACGGGACAACCTCCGGTACGCGGCCGAGCTTTGGCAACTGGGCGACGACGCGCCGATCGACGCCAGCGCCGAACGCTTCGGCATCGACGACGCCCTCGACCTCCGCGTCGGGGGGTACTCGACGGGTATGAAGACGCGCCTCGCGCTGGCGCGAGCGATCCTCCACGACCCCGATCTCCTCCTGCTCGACGAGCCGACCTCGGGCCTCGATCCGGAATCGTCCCACGCCGTGCTGAAGCTCATCGACGAGATGGCCGCGGGCGGCAAGACCGTCGTGATGTGCACCCACCTGCTGCTCGAGGCCGAGGGTCTCGCCGATCAGGTCGTGATGCTCGAGAAGGGTCGGAACCTCGTGTCGGGCGAGCCCAACGAGCTCATCCGGCGGTACTGGCCGAACGAGCGCGTGTTCATCGACGCCGAGGACCGCGACGCGCTCGACCGCCTTGCGACGATGGAGGGCGTGCTGGCGTTCAGCCGCAACGGGTCCGGCGCGGCGGTCGACATCGACCGCCTGGACCGGGTGCCCGACCTGATCTCGGCGCTCACGGGGGCCGGCGTGCGCATCAAAAAGGTCGTGCCGCATGAGCCCTCGCTCGAGGAGCTGTACTTCGCGGTGCGGAAGGAGGCGACCGGATGAAGCGGTCACGCTCCCGCATCTGGGTCGTCGCCCGCACCGAGCTGCGGATGCTGCGGCAGAGCCCCGACTTCTGGCTGCCGATGATGATCCTCGCCGGGCTCTTCTTCATCGTCATCCCCACATTCCTGTTGTTCGCCATCACGCACGTGCAGAACGACGCCGTCGTCGCCCGCGTGGCCACCACACTCGATGTCCTTCCTCAGCGCGCCAAGGAGGCCATCCACGGCTTCAGCCCCGCGGGGCGCACGTCGTATGCCCTCGCCGTGTACCTGTTCGCGCCGCTCGCTGTCATCGTCCCGATGACGATCTCCACCGCGGTCGGGGCCAACGCCCTCGTGGGCGAGAAGGAGCGCGGCACCGGCGAGTTCCTTGCCCACTCGCCGGCGACCGAGCGGGAGATCTACCTGGGCAAGCTCGTCGCAAGCTTGGTTCCGGGATACGTCACCACGATCGTCGGGTTCGCCATCTACTCGTTGATCGTCAACCTCATCGTCGGGCCGCAGGTCGGGGGCTGGTTCTTCCCAACCGTCGACTGGTGGGTGTTGATGTTCTGGGTGGTGCCTCCGTTCCTGGCGATCACCCTGTCCGTGATCCTGCGCTTGTCGGCGCGCGTCCGGAGCGGTGCCGCCGCCCAGCAGGCGTCCGGGCTCGTGACCTTGCCGCTGATCGTCATCGCTTACGCGCAGTCGAGCGGGGTCCTGCTGGGTGCCGGCCAGACGGCGGTGTTCCTCGGCGCCATCGCCTGGATCGCCGCGATCTGGGGCCTGCGGCGAGGCGCCCGGGCGGTGACCCGCGCCCGTCTTCTGGGCGTCGAGGGCGCCGCGCTGTAGAACATCGGGCCATGGGGATCACCGTTGAGGAGCTGAGCGGCGAGAAGGCGCTGACCGAGTTCGTCGAGTTCTACGACCGCGTGTATGCCTCGCGGCCCGCGCACTGGACCGCGATGGCGGCCCTCGAGCTGCCGATGCTGATGGGCACCGGGCCCTTCGCCGAGGGCCGGACGATCAAGCCGCTCGTGGCGAAGCAGGACGGCGAGATCGTGGCCCGGGTCGCGGCGGCCGTCGACCAGCGCTACCTCGATCACTGGAACGACGACGTCGGTCATGTCGCTCTGTTCGAGGCGCTGCCGGGGACCCGCGAGGCGACGCGCATGCTGATGGACGAGGCGTGCGGATGGCTCGCGGGCGAGGGGATGGTCGCCGCTCGCGCCGGCTTCGGACTCGGCGAGTTCCCGTTTGCCATCGACTCCTATGAGGACCTGCCGCCGAATCTCGTTCGCCAGAACCCCGCCTACTACCACGCGCTGCTGAAGGACGCCGGCTTCGAGTCCGAGCAGGGGTGGGTCGACTACAAGGTCGAGGTCACGCCCGAACTCGTCCAGCGTTGGGAGCATGCGCTCGCCGGTGCGCGGAAGACGGGCTTCGACATCGTGCCGCTCAGCGACGTCCCGTCGGACCGGCTCGTCAGCCAGTTCATCGACGTGTGGAACACCTCGTTCGCACAGCATTGGGGAGCAGCGCCGTTCACCGAGGGCGAGTTCGGCCTTCTCGTCGACGTCCTCGGCCCGCTCGGCATGCTTGATCTGTCGGTGATGGCGTTTCGCGACGGCGATCCCGTCGGCGCCCTGTGGGTCAACCCCGAGATGACGGGCATGGCGGTGACCGCGCCGGGCCGCACGATCCGGCCCGACGAGAAGCTCAACACCCTGGGGATCGCCGTGCTCCCGCAAGCGCGTGGCAAGGGCGTGAATCTGGCGATGGCCGCGTATTCCTACCTCCAACTGGCGAAGCAGGGATACAGCCACGTCAGCTACACGCTGGTGCTCGACGACAACTGGCCGTCGCGCCGCACAGGCGAACGCTTGGGCGGCTACGTGTGCGCCAACTACATGGTGTACCGCCGCCGCCTCGGCCGCCGTTAGGACCCGAGGTCGCGGAGGGCGTCTTCTACGCCGCGGTGGAACGTGGGGTACGCGTAGATCATGTGGCGCAGGTCGTCGGTCGTCGTCTCGGTGTGGACGGCGAGGGTGAGCATGGACAGGACCTCACCGCCGACGGGACCGACGGACGTGGCGCCGACAAGAACGCGACGGTTGCGGTCCTCGACGAGCTTGATGAAGCCGTCGTTGCCCTCTTTGTGGATCCAACCGCGTGCTGAATCCCGGACCTGGGTGCTGCCGGTGCGGACGTCGATGCCCTGATCCCGTGCTTGCTTCTCGGTGAGGCCGACCGAGCCGACCTCGGGATCGGTGAACGTCACCCGAGGAACAGCGCGCTGACTCAGCCCCGGGGTCTCGTGGTTGAGGATGTCGGCGATGGCGATGCGGGCGTGGTGCATGGCCATGTGAGTGAGTCCGCCGCCGGCGACGTCGCCGATGGCCCAGACACCTGGCGCGCCCTCGACTCGCAGATGGTCGTCGACGGGGACGGCACGGGCGTTCTCGTCGATGCCGATTGTCGACGCGCCGATGGCAGCCAAGTCGACCCTCCGGCCGATGGCGAGCAGGAGACGATCGCCGGTCACGGTGGCGCCGTCCTTCAGCGTGACGACGACGCCTCCGCCTTCGCGGCCGCACATGGTGACGACCTGCCCGGCGCGCACGTCGATGCCGTCGCGTGCGAACACGTCGTGCAGCAGGCGGCAGGCCTCGGGTTCTTCCCTCGGGAGGATGTGCGGCTCGCCCTCGAGCAGCGTGACCTTCGACCCGAAGCGAGCGAAGAGCTGCGCGAACTCGCAGCCGACGGCGCCACCGCCGACGACGACGAGCGACGACGGCACCTCGGTGGCGGCGACCGCACCGCGGTTCGTCCAGAAGTCCACGGTGTCGAGACCGGAGATCCCCTGCGTAACTGCCTTCGATCCGGTTGCGATCACGATCGCCCGGCTGACGAAGATGCGATCGTCGCCGACCACGACAGACATGGTCCCGTCGAGGCGGCCCTCGCCGCGCACGAAGCGGCCACCGGCTTCTTCGAAGCGCTTCACCGCGACTTCGTCGTTCCAGTTGTCGGTTGCTTCCTCGCGGATCCGGTTGGCGACGAGACTCCAGTCCCGATTGACGGTCGAAGTACCCGCCAGCACGTTGATGCGCTGTCCTTCGGCGAGCGAGTCGGTGGCCCGAACCATCATCTTGGTGGGGACGCACGCCCAGTAGGGGCACTCGCCGCCGAGCAGTTCCTTCTCGACGCCGATCACGTCGAGGCCAGCCTCGGCGAGCTTCATCGCCACTTCTTCGCCGCCGGGGCCCATGCCCAAGACGACAACGTCGGCGTTCAAGACTTTGCTTTGGCCTTGGCTTTGGAGGCCTTCGCTTCCGCCTTGGCAGCCTGCTTGTACTCGCGCACCTTGGCGAGTGATTCGGGGTCGACGACGTCGGCGACCGAATACGCGCCCTTCTCGCCGTAGAAGCCGGCGGCTTCGCGCCATCCCTTGGGCTGCACACCCATTCTCTTACCCAGGAGGGCGACGAAGATCTTCGCCTTCTGGTCGCCGAAGCCCGGCAGGGCCTTGAGGTTGTCGAGCAGTTCCTGGCCGTTCTTCACGCCCTGCCAGACGTTCTCGGCCTTGCCGTCGTACTCCTCGACGAGGGCGCGGCACATGTCGCCGGTGCGCGTCGCCATCGATCCCGGGAAGCGGTGCAGCGCGGGTCGCTCGGCAAAGATCGCCTTGAGCTTCTCGGGGTCCATGTCGGCGATGGTCGCGGCGTCGAGGTCGCCGCCCAAGCGCTCTTTCAGGTCGTAGGGCGAGTGGAACGCCTTCTCCATCGTGACTTGTTGATCGAGAAGCATTCCGATGAGGAGGGCCAGAGGATCGGTGTTGAGGAGCTGATCGGCCGCAGGGTCGCCGGCAACCGCGAGCGTTCCGTTCATCCCGCCGGAGCCTATGTCCTCACTTTGACGTGCAGCGGCGGTTCACGATTGTCATGTCACGTCCGCTTCGCGGCGGCGCCAATGCACAACAGAGTTCAGAGGGCAGCGCGCTCGGTGGGCTCGGCGGCGGTGACGGCCTCGGGTGTGGCGATGCCGTGCTCGACGACGAAGGCTTCCAGGGCCGCGGCCCAGCTCTCGTAGTAGGGGCGATCGGGCGCGGCGCTGACCTCGCGGATGAGGTGTTGCCGGAAGGCGTCCCACGGCAGGCCCAGCTCGTCGACGAGGGTGACGGCCATGGCCAGCGCTCGCGCCTCCCATGGTGCTGCGAACACGAGCTCGCCGTTGTCACGCGGGAGCGTGGCTTCTTGGGCGAGATCCATCAGAGCCGCTGCACGCCGATCATCGAGTCGCGAGTGACGACACCAGCGAGCGCTTCTTCCGACATGGCCTCAGTGCCGCTCGGTCGCTCGGGCAGCACGAGGTAGCGGACCTCGGCGCTCGAGTCCCACACGCGGATCTCGATGTCGTCGCCGAGCTCGGTGCCCATCTCGGCCAGGAGCTTGCGCGGCTCGCGCACGGCACGCGAGCGGTAGGCCGGGGCCTTGTACCACTTGGGCGGAAGGCCGAGGGTCGGCCACGGATAGCAGGAGCACAGCGTGCAGACCACGAGGTTGTGCACCGTGGGCGTGTTCTCGACGATCACCATGTGGTCGCCCTCGGGTCCGCTGAATCCCAGCTCGGCAATAGCGGCCGTGCCGTCGCTGAGTAGGCGGGCCTTGTACTCCGGGTCCACCCACGCTTTGGCGACGACCTTCGCTCCGTTCATCGGTCCGAGGTCGTTCTCGAAGTGGGCCACGATCTGGTCGAGCGCTTCGGTGTTCAGGAGGCCCTTCTCGGTCAGCACACTCTCGATGGCTGACACCCGGGCCTCGATGGGCGCAAGCGGTGCGGGTGCATGGGAGTGGCCGTGTTCGCTCATTCCGCCGTCTCCTCCAGGTAGTGCTCCCACAGGTCGACGTGGATAGCGGAGCCGTCGCCGCCCTCTCCCCAGAGCTCGTCGGCGGTGAAGCGCACCGAGTACGTGGGGTTGAGGACCTTGCGGTCGCTGTGGGCCTCTACGTCAGGCAGGTTGAAGGCGCCATCGACCCGCGCGACCGTTCCCTGCTTGCCCTGGACGTACCGTGGCGCCCGCGTGTGACCTTGCGGGTGCCACTCCCTGACACGGACACGGTCGCCGACTTTGAAGCGGGCCTCGGTCTTGTCGCTGACCTCCGGCGCCGTCCCCCGGTCTGGGCGCCCGAGCGGGAAGCGCCCCCCCGCGAGCTGCTCGAGCTCCTCAGTGGTCGTCAGGCCGCGCTCGACGAGCGTGGTCGACGATCCGGTCAGCCAGTGCTCGTAGTACGGGGAGTCCAGGTAATGAGCGGGGTCCATGCGCTCGATGCTGTGCCGGAACGAACCGCCGCTGGGCTGCAGGCCCATCAGCACGGCCACGTTGACCCGAAACGCGCGGCGCTCCCAGTCCTCGTGAAACACGGGCTCGGTCGGTGGGGCATCGACCGGCCCAAAGCCCTCGATGCCTCCCAGGTCATGCACGCCGTCCACGGCCGCATCTTCACACGTCTGATGCGACGAATTCACGCGCCGTCTGCGATCCTGGCGGGGCGTGGCGAACTGCTGTCATCTCACCCGTCGTCAGCTCCTGCAGTGGGCGGCTCTCGTGGCCGCCAGCCCCCTGCTGTCGGCCCTCGACGATCCCGAGCGTGCCTACGGCTTGACGCCAACGGCGGCGCAGACGCCCATGGCGCCGGTCAACCTCGAGCTGGTGACGCTCACGGAGACGACGGCGATCGTCACGTGGTTCACCGGTGACCCGACCCGACCGGATGACCGGGGACGGCTGGCGCCTGTACCCGCCGATACCGAGGTTCTGGTGGGGACGTCGCCGGCGAATCTGCGCACGGTGTTCCACGACTCGACGCCGACGCCCTATCACTACGCCGAGCTCACCGGTCTGGAGCCGGGCCAGACGTACTTCTGGCTCGCGCGATCAGGCGGAGTGCCCGCGACGCCGGCGCCGTCAGCGTTCGGCAACCCCATCGGTACGTCCACCCTCGGCGGCGCCCCGTCGGGACCGTTCGTGTTCACGACGCCCCAACCGCCCCCCGGCCGCTACCTCTTCTCCATCGCCCTTTGCAACGACATGCACATGGGCGAAACCGTGGCCGGCCTCGCCACGACCCAGGGAGGGATCGACATCCCGCCGGGGATCACGCAGGTCCCCGGCGAGCCGCCATACGCGGAGGTGATGGGTTCGGCCCTCGGGCCCGAGGCCCGCGCCCGCGGCGCTCACCTGCTCCTCGCGGCCGGCGACCTGTCCGCCGAGGGTGGAGCGGCCGATGTCTCGCGTGCGAAGGCCCACCTCGACGCGTTCGGCCCGCAGGGCAGCGCGTATTTCGTGGCGCGCGGGAACCACGATCGTCCCCACACCGGCGAGGAGGCGGGTTCGTGCCGTGCTGTCCCCGGCCACGCCGGGTATCACGACTGCTTCGGCGAGACGTTCTTCTCGACGGGCTCGCCGTGGTTCACGAAGAACGTGTTCGGTCTGCGTCTCATCGGGCTCGACACCTACGACAAGATCGGCAACGGCGGCGACAATGGCGTGATGAGCGACGCGCAGTTCAGTTTTGTGCGCGACACGCTTGCCCAGGACAAGGACCGGCCCACGCTCGTGTTCGGCCACCACCCGGTGACGCTCGAAGCGGCGCTGACGACGGTGAGCCCGAAACCGTTGGGGTTCGACCTCGACCCGCAACAGGCCAGCCAGCTCGAGCAGCTCTACGCGGCTGCACCCGGCGTCTTCTTGCATCACGCCGGCCACACCCATCGCAACAAGCGCACGCAATCGACGACGGCGCCGGGCGTCGTCTTCCAAGAAGTTGCGGCCGTCAAGGAGTACCCCGGTGGGTTCCATCTTCTGCGGGTCTTCACCGGTGGCTACGCGCTGAACTACTACAAGTTCCGCACGCCGCTCGCGCAGGAGTGGGCCGAGCGCAGCCGGCCTGAGTACGGCGGCGCCGCGCCCTTCTATGTCTTCGGCAACGCTGCCGATCGCAACTCTGTCGTCGTGCGCGACATGTCGGGCCTCGAGAGTGCGACCAGTGCGTCACCGGCGGCGAGCACCGCGGCGACGCCCGCTCCCGGAGGAGCGGCGGCAGTGGCGGGTGCGCAGCTGCCGGCGACGGGAGCCGATCGCCGCCAAGCGTTGGCGGGTGGGGCGGCCGTCGCCGCCGCGATGGCGGCCGAAGCCTGGCTTCGCTACGCGAGACGGGGGTCGGGCGCCTCGGTGTCGAGCTCGTAGCGGGCGATGGCGTCGGCGACGGCTTCCTGCTTGCCCTCGCCCGACTGGGCCAGCGCTTGCAGGGTCGCCACGACGACGTTGGGTGCGTCCGTCTCGAAGTGACGGCGCAGGTTGGCGCGGGTGTCGGACCGTCCGTAGCCGTCGGTGCCGAGGGGAAGGAAGGTGCCCGGCACCCATCGGGCGACCTGATCGGGCACTGACTTCATGAAGTCGGTGACGGCGACGATCGGGCCTTCGGCGTCGGAGAGTGCTTCGGTGATGTAGGGCGTCTTCGCCTGCTCGGTGGGATGAAGGCGGTTCCAGCGCTCGGCGGTGAGGGCCTCCTCGCGCAGCGCCTTGTACGACGTCGCGCTCCAGAGCTCGGCGCCCACGTCGTGGTGCTCGGCCAGAAGCTTCTGTGCTTCCCGCGCTGCGCCCTGTGCCGTCCCGCTGAAGACGATCGTGGCCCGGTGCCGGCAGCCCTCGGGCGCATCGGCGAACTTGTAGATGCCGCGGACGATGCCCTCGGCGACGCCATCCGGCATCTCCGGCTGCTGGTACGTCTCGTTGTAGAGGGTCAGGTAGTAGAAGATGTCCTCGGGCTCGTCGCCGTACATGCGGCGCAGCCCATCCCTGACGATCTCGGCCACCTCGTATGCGAACGCCGGGTCGTAGGCCTGCACGTTCGGGACGGTCGACGCCAGCACCTGGCTGTGGCCGTCGCAGTGCTGCAGGCCCTCGCCGGTGAGTGTGGTGCGGCCGGCAGTGGCGCCGAGGAGGAAGCCCCGCCCCCGGATGTCGCCGAAGGCCCAGATGAGGTCGCCGACCCGCTGGAAGCCGAACATCGAATAGAAGATGAAGAACGGCACCATCGCCACGCCGTGGGTGGCGTAGGCGGTACCGGCGGCTGTGAACGACGCCATCGAGCCGGCCTCGCTGATGCCTTCCTCGAGGATCTGGCCCTGCTGGGACTCCTTGTAGGACAGCAGCAGGCCGGCGTCGACGGGCTCGTAGAGCTGACCGAACGGGGCGTAGATGCCGACGTCCTTGAACAGCGAGTCCATGCCGAACGTGCGAGCCTCGTCGGGGATGATCGGCACGACGCGGGCGCCGATGTTCTTGTCCTTCAGGAGCTCGCGCAGCACGCGCACGAACGCCATCGTTGTGGCCACTTCTTGCTTGCCCGACCCCTTGAGGAACGGCTCGAACGTCTTCTTCTCGGGCAGCTCGAGCTTCTTGGCCCTGACGACGCGACGGGGGAGCGAGCCGTCGAGGGCGCGGCGGCGCTCCATCATGTACTGCCACTCTTCGGAGTCCTCCGGCGGGCGGTAGTACGGCGGGAGGTCGGCGTCGAGAGCCTCGTCAGGCACCTGGTCCTGCATGTACAGCCGGTCGCGGAAGATGCGCAGCTCTTCCTTGTTCATCTTCTTGATCTGGTGCGTGGCGTTGCGGGCTTCGAAGTCGGGGCCGAGCGTCCATCCCTTGACGGTCTTGGCGAGGATGACTGTCGGCGCACCGCGGTGCTCGGTGGCGGCCTTGTAGGCGGCGTAGAGCTTGCGGTAGTCGTGCCCACCGCGCGGCAGATTGCGCAGGTCGTCGTCGGAGAGGTGCTCGACCATCTTGCGGAGACGCGGGTCGGGCCCGAAGAAGTGCTCCCGGATGTAGGCCCCGCTCTCGACGGCGTACTTCTGGTACTCGCCGTCGACGGTGGTGTTCATCTTGTTCAGGAGGGCACCGTCGACGTCGCGCGCCAAGAGCTCGTCCCACTTGGAGCCCCAGATGACCTTGATCACGTTCCAGCCATTGCCCCGGAAGACGGCTTCGAGCTCTTGAATCACCTTGCCGTTGCCGCGCACGGGGCCGTCGAGGCGCTGCAGGTTGCAGTTGACGACGAAGATCAGGTTGTCGAGTTGCTCGCGCGATCCCAGTGAGAGTGCGCCGAGCGTCTCGGGCTCGTCGCACTCACCGTCACCGATGAAGCACCACACTTTCGACGCGCTCGTGTCCTTGATGTGTCGGTGCATGAGGTAGCGGTTGAAGCGGGCCTGGTAGATCGCAGTGATCGGCGAGAGGCCCATGCTGACGGTGGGGAACTCCCAGAACTCCGGCATCAACCGCGGGTGCGGGTACGACGACAGGCCCTCGCCGCCAGTTTCCATTCGGAAGTGGTCGAGCTGCGTCTCGTCGAGACGCCGCTCGAGGAAGGCCCGGGCGTAGATGCCCGGCGCGCCGTGGCCCTGGAAGAAGACCTGGTCGCCGGCGAGGCCGTCGTCCTTGCCGCGGAAGAAGTGGTTGAAGCCGACCTCGTAGAGCGCGGCCGATGACGCATAGGTCGCGAGGTGGCCGCCGATGCCGGACGCCCTTGAGTTGGCCCTCGTGACCATCATCGCTGCGTTCCAGCGGATGTAGGCGCGGATGCGGCGCTCGACGTGCTCGTCGCCCGGGAACCACGGCTCCTGCTCGGGCGGGATGGTGTTGAGGTACGGCGTGCTGATGGTGGCCGGGAATGCGACTTGCAGTTCGTGGGCGCGCTCCATCAGCTTGAGCATCAGGAACTGCGCCCTCGTCTTGCCGTGCCCGTCGACCACAGCGTCGAAGGAGTCGAGCCACTCACGGGTCTCCTCCGGATCGATGTCGGGGAGCTGGCGGGAGAAGCCGTCGAAGATCACGGCTCCATGCTCGCGCCGTATCGGGGGGTACCGCGTCAGATCAGGGGCGGCGGTGCTCCCGAGCGCGGTCGGGCGAAGCGGCCCAGTCCACCGGGTGAGGCGTCCGCAGTTGCGACTGCGACGGCCGGCACACGTGGGATCGCCGACGCCAGGGGGCCGAGTCGCCGCGGCGCGGGCGTCGGCAACCGATAGAGACGCACGGCGATGGCGATGCCTGCCAGGAGGACGAGCACCGCCGCAGCGCTTCCCCGTCCGCCATCGGTCGGCTGTGGGACATTCGCAGCTGTCCGCTCACGCAGTAGCGGAGCAGTAGCGGTCAGGCCCTGGCTGGACTCCGGCAGTGAGGGGGTGAAGGCGCTCGCAGCCGGCAACGGTGCGCCGAGGTCAATGGGCGCCGCGGTGCTCGTCCCGAGATCGACACTCGGGACCGCGATGCTGGACTGGCTGTCGGCTGTCGGAAGGGCGGCTGCCGCATCGGGTGTCAGCGAGCTCGAGGCGGATGAGCCGGGAGTGGTCGCCAGGGATGTCGACGACGGCGGGTTGAACGTCAATGAGAACGTGGATCCCACGGGCGCGCCCGGCGCGATCGTGCCGGGCGTTATGACGATGTTGACGTCTCGCCCCACGACGAGCGGTGCGAGCGCGAACGTCCACGTCTTGCCGTCCTCGGCGCGCACGCCCTGGACCGACCCCGCCTGGCACGCCACGTTGGGCTTGGACTCCCACGGGCCACCCTGCTCGCTGCCCGCCCACGCCGAGCCGGCGAGGCACGCCGCCATCACTGCTTGGGCCCCGCCCTGGTCACCGTTGTCGGCCACGGTGAGCGTGAGGCTCGGGGTCGATTCGCCTTCGCCGAGAACGAAGTGGAGGGCGGCGATGGCGCTCGCTCCGTCGGGCGTGCCGGTGACCATCAGCCCGCCAGGCGCCACGGCTGTGGGCGGCGGGACCGGCGCCGGCCCGGTGTTGCCGCGCCACCACCAGCTGGACTCCTTGAGCTCGGCGGCCGAGGCCGTCCCGCCGGCGACAACGAGGGTCGTCAGCAGCACGATCGCCGCGCTCAGGAGCCGCCAGATCCGCGCCACGCCGCTTACGCCTTCGCCTTCGTCTTCGCCTTCGAGGTACCGGAGCGGTTGATCGCCGCCATGTCGCCGCCGAGGTACGACGCGACGACCTTCGGGTCGCGTGTCACTTCGTCGGGTGTGCCCTCGGCGATCGGGTGACCGAGCTCGAGGGCGACGATGCGGTTCGAGACTGACTTGATCAGCGGCATGTCGTGCTCGATGACGAGCAGGGCGCAGTTGGTCTCCCGCCGGATGCGCAGCAGCAGCGGCCCCAACGCTTCCGCCTCCCGCTGGGCGATGCCCGACGACGGCTCGTCGAGCAGCAGCACACGCGGGTCGTGGGCGATCGCCATCGCCAGGTCGACGATGCGACGGGTACCCGTGGAGAGCTCGCGGACGAACTTGTCGCGGTAGGCGCCGAGGTTCATGAGCTCGATGAGGTCAGCGACCGTCCATGCGACGTCCTCTTCGAGCCGGCGGACGCCGGGCAGACCCATGGCCGACGCGATGTGGTCGCGCACGTCGAGGTGACGTTCGAGGCCGATGGCGATGTTCTCGGCGACGGTCAGCGACGACGCCAGGCGAGCGTCCTGGAAGCTCCGGCCCAGCCCGTGCCACGCTCGCTTGTTCGGTGGCATGTCGGTGATGTCCTGGCCGGCGAGGAGGATGCTGCCACCGTCGGGGATCAGGAAGCCGGAGATCAGATCGAAGATCGTGGTCTTGCCGGCGCCGTTGGGCCCGATCAGTCCGAGGATTTCGCCCTCACGCAGCGTCAGGTCGCAATCGTCGACAGCGCGCACACCACCGAAGCGCTTTGTGAGGCCCGACGTCTGGAGAGCGATCCCGGCGGAGGCGAAGTCCTCAGCCTTCGAGGATGTCGAGGCCCGCCGCGCCGGGCGCTTGCCGGTCTCTTGCACGGCTCCTTCGAGGAAGACGGACCGCACGATGTCGTCGCGCTCGAGCAGCTCGGCGGTGTCGCCGCTGAAGCGCACCTCGCCCTTCTCCATGAAGTAGGCGCGCTCGGCGACGGTGAGCGCCACGTTGATCGACTGCTCGACGAGGATGATCGCCGTTCCCTGGTCGCGAATCTTGCGGACGATCTCGAGCAGCTGCTCGACGATCGTCGGCGCCAGGCCGAGGGACAGCTCGTCGATCATCAGCAGCTTGGGCTTGGCGATGAATGCCATCGCCAGCCCCAGCATCTGCTGCTCGCCGCCGGAGAGGTTGCCCGCCATCTGGTCGATGCGCTCGCGCAGTCGCGGGAATGTCGTCAGCACCTCTTCGTTCGCGTGGTCGAGATACGCAGGGTCGTCGCGGTACAGCCAGCCGGCGGCGCGCAAGTGTTCGGCGACGGTCAGCGTGGGGAAGACGGCGCGGCCCCCAGGGACCTGGACGATGCCGAACTTGGCCGTCTGGTTGGCGTCGGCGTGGGTGATGTCGCGTCCGCCGAAGAACATGGCGCCGCCGATCGGGTCGACGAGGCCGCTGATCGCCTTCAACATCGTCGACTTGCCCGCGCCGTTGGTGCCCAGGAGGGCCACGACCTCGCCGGGCTTCACCTCCATGTCGACACCGAAGAGAACCTGCACCTGGTCGTAGGCCACGGCGATGCCCCGGCACACGAGCAGCGTCTCGTCGCCGGCCTCGCGGCGGGCGCGACGCATGTCAGCGACGATCGCGAGGTTGGCCATCGCCCGCTGCGTGTCGTCGGCCACGAAGCGGTGGCCCGAGCGGAGAATGAGGCCGCCGATGATCCAGAACGGGAACGTTGCGAACAGGCCCCAGCGCATGCCCTCGTTGTCGGCGATGGCGCTGATACCGGGCAGGAAGTAAAGGAGCCACACGCCGGCCACGATGAACAACGCACCGAAGCTGTAGGAGAGCGACCGCACCCGGGCGGGCGAGACGAACGCCTGGGTTGTGTAGAACGGCGGGAAGAAGATGCCGGCGACGAAACTGGTGGCCAGGCCGACGGGGATGAACAGCGCGAGCGGCAAGAAGGCGAGGGTGGCGATGCCGACGCCGACGAGCGACAGGGCGAGCCCGGCCCGCTTCAACGGCTCGCCCATCCCCTCTGCAAGCCACTTGATCGTGCGCTTCGAGGACAGCTGGATACCGGTGAAGGTCGCCGCCGCATTCACAGCGCCGATGAGGCCGCGCTCGAGGGCGCCGAGGTGGAACACCCGCTCGAAGGTCAAGGGCAGGAGCCACGCCAACGGTACGAGACCGGCACCGATGAACAGCCATGCACCGAACTGCCGGCGGAGCGTCTTCACCGCGAACAGGGTGCGCGACGCTTCGTTGAAGGGGACCGGGTCCTCCTTCTCGGCCGACTCGGCGGCGTCGGGGTCGTCAGTCGCTCCCCGCAGCGGCTCCTTCAGCCGCATGGCATAGATGGCGGCGGCGACGATCGGAACGATCAGGATGATGAAGGCCGCCTTGTACGTGCCGAAGATCCATGTCATCAGGCCGGCGAGGGCCGAGCCCACGATCGTGCCGATGTAGACGGCGTTGCGGTGGAAGCCGAAGATCTGCGGGCGGTCCTCAGGCTTGTAGTAGTCCGCGAGCAGCGAGCTGTGGATCGGGTCGTTGACGAGGCGGCCGATGCCGTTGCCGAGGCGGAAGATGACCAGGAGCCCCAGCACGCTGACGACGCCCGTGAAGAACGAGCAGATACCGGCGAGGATGGCGCCCGCGACGACGAACTTCCGCCGCGGGAGGCGGTCGCCGTAGTGGCCCATGGGCACCGCCGCCAGGAGCACGATCGTCAGGTTGGCGACGACGAGCAAACCGAACTCGGTGAAGCTCAGGCCGAAGGCGTTCCTGATGTTCGGCGCAAGAACGTTGAACGCCGCCGTGTCGAACTCGTCGAAGAAGAACAGCGTGGTGAGCATCACCAGCGGGAACGGGTCGAGGCCCCCGGTGATGCGCTCGGCCCGCTGCCGGACCCACGCGAAGGGGCTCACTTGCGGGCCCTCCGCTTCCGTGAGCCGTTCCCGTTCCCGGTAGCGGCCAGCGGTTCCTCAGCAGGAGCAAAGTGTTCGTGCTCCGTCGCCTCAGTCACCGGTATCAGGACTCCGCAGGCTGGGCAGGCGATGACGTCCTCCGATTCCTCGAGGCGCGCCGTCTCGAGTAAGTGCTCCTCGGCCGCGACGACCGACTCGTCGGCAGCCTCCGAATCGCGCACCATCGCGTCGGCCACCAGGCTCGGCACGTGGATTCCCCGTTTGGCGGCAACCGACCGGAGGAAGCGGTCGCGGATCCGGTACATCCCCTCGGCCAGGCCGCCGGGGAGGAACAGGAGGATGGCCACGAGTCCGGCCCCCGACGTCAGGAACTCGATCTGTTGGATGTCCTTGAGGCCAGGAAGGAGCGGCAGGCCCTTCACGAAAGCGGCGCCGAGCATCGCCCCGGGCAGCGACGTCAGTCCGCCGATCACCGTCATGGCGAAGAGCTCGATGGACTTCTCGGCCGGGAAGGCGCCGGGCTCGACGACGCCCTGCTGATACGCGTACAGGGCGCCGGCGACGGCGGCGATGAAGCCCGAGATGGCAAAGGCCGCAAGCCGTGTCATCGCCAGGTTGACGCCGTAGCTCTGCATCATGCGCCCGTTGTCGCGCGCGCCGATGAAGACACGGCCTGAGCGGTTCTTGCGCAGCGACTTGGCGATGAACAGAAACAGGATCAGGAAGACGACGCACAGGTAATAGAACTTGGCGTCTGCGGTGACGGTGAACCACAGAAACTTGCTGTCGGTGGTCGTAGAGAAGCGGCCGTAGAGCACGGGCCGAGCCACGTTGGTGAAGTCCTTCGGCAGCAGCCAGCCGAAGAACTCGCGCGTCAGCACGAAGTTCTGCACCGCGAACGCGAAAGCCAACGTCGTGACCGCGAGGAAGAGGCCTTGGATGCGCAGCGCCGGGAGACCGATGAGCACGGCGACGACGGCGCCGGCCACGCCTGCGACCGCCAGCGTGGCGAAGAAGTCCCAGTGATGGTTGGCGGCCAGGCCACCGGCCACGGCCGCGCCGATGCCCGAGATGGCGAACTGGCCGAGGCTGATCTGGCCGGCCCATCCGGTGAGGATGACGAGCGAGACGCCGACGATGGCGTAGATGACGGCCACCGTCAGCAGGCCCGTGTTGGTGTCGGTGACGATGAACGGTCCGGCCACGACGAGGGCGACCACGAGGGCGGTCAGGCCCACGCGGGCCGTGACCACGTCGCGCACGTCGCGGAGCTCGGTCGGCACGGGCCGGAATTCCTTGACCGCCTGCCACGTCGACGCACCGATCTCTTGCGCCCGTGACAGCGCGGTGCGCTGCACCAGCAGGGCGACGAGAATGACGACGAGCATGATGGCGTTGGCGAGTGCGGCGCGGTTCGTGCTGAAGATCGCAGCGCGGTCGATGGCGCCGATGAGCATCCCCGCGAAGAACGCGCGCGGGAGGCTCTCCATGCGGGCGATGACGGCGACGGCGAGGCCGTAAAGGAGGATCGACGGCCCGACGAAGCCGGTGACGGGCAGGCCAACGAGCGGCGCCCGCAGGAACACGCCGACGGCCGACATCACCGCGGCGATGATCCACACCACCGTCGACACTCGGCGAACGGGGATGCCGAGCAGCGCGGCGCGCTCGCCGTTCTCCGCGGATGCCCGCACGGCGATGCCCATGTCGGTGAACCGGAAGAACGCAGCGAGGGCGATGACGATGGCGCCGACGACGACGATGGCCACGATGTGGTCGCCGGTCAGGAACACCTGCCCGAACCGCAGACGGAAGCTGCTGAACGGCGTCTTGAAGTCACCGCTGAGCAGCCGCGACCCGCCGGCGATCCAGAGCTTGGTGAAGAACTCGAGTACGACCAACAGGAACCCGATGCCGATGGTGACGACGGTGAGGATCAGCCGTGGCGCGTTGGAGAATCGCCTGATGAAGAGGATCTCGACGAGCGCGCCGAGGATCACCGCGCCGACGAGCACGATCGGCAGCGACGCCAGATACGGCAGGCCGTGGAAGGCGACGAGGAACAGGGCCGCCACCGCGGGCACGGATCCGAGCTGAGCCTGGGAGAAGTTGATGATGCGGTTCGCCCGGTACACGAGGATCAGACCCATACCGATGAGGCCGTAGAGGGCGCCGATCACCGCGCCCTGCACGAACACGCCGCGAGGGATCGACGCCGCCTTGCGCCCGATCTCGAGGAAGCCGAGATGGAGGAAGGGAATGTCGATGCGGCCGAAGATGAACTGCACGGCCACTTCGACGAGAAGGATGTAGCCGATGACGACCTTGAGCACGGGGCCGGCGACGGGGTGGCGGAAGACGCGCCGCACCGGCTCGACGGCCTTCGACACGGCGGGAAGCCGGTCGTCGATAGCCGTACGGACGCTCAAGGCCGCACCGGGATCTGTGGCGACAGGCCGCCGGGCCAGGTGCCGTTCTCGTAGCGCCGTCCGCCGTTGAGCGCGACGTAGGCGCCGGGCTGACCGTCGATGGCCGACGTCGCCGTCGAGTCCCAATAGACCTCACGGGCGTCCTGGAGCGCGGTGTAGTCGTTGGGACCGAACTTGCTCATGATGGCGTGGGGGTTGTGGCCGCTCGCCTCCCACCCGTTGTTGGGTTTGGACGTGAGCACCGCCTTCTCGAGGTTCAGGGGCGTCAGCACCGGCCCGGTCCCTTGAAGGATCGCTGCGGTCAGCGCGTAGTACGCCCAGTCCAGGTTGCAGCGCTTGCAGGGCTCCCCCGAGTTGCCGACGTCACGCCACATGATCGACGCGTCGCTGTCGTGGAACGGCACCTCGTTGCGCAGGTGACTCGGTCCGAACGAGTGCGCCATCTGCTGCGGGTCGTAGAGGCGGCCGAGCTTGTCGTAGTCGAGGAGGCCGAGCCCCGGTGTGAGCAGTTCGGGGAAGTAGCCGGCCTGGGTGAAGCCCTTGCTGCCGAAGATGGGAGCGACGGGATCGCACATGCAGACGGTCGTGGTGACTCGCGCCGAGATGAACTTCTGGGTCGTCGCCTGGCTCTGCTCGGCCGCCCGTTCGATGTTCGACTCGTAGGTCTGGATGACAGTGTCTTGGCTTCCCGGATCGCACGCCCGGACCTTGTCGGCGACCCGTTTGGCGGTGGACACGTTCGCTTCGATCTCGGGGACGGTGATGCCGAGGCGGCGGCGGGTGGCGCGGATCGGCTGGGCCGTGCCGGGGAACGTCGCCGCACCCGCGTGGTCGGCGTTCTTGCCGGCCAACTTCTTGCAGTAGTACTCGGCGATCAGGTCGGCCGAACTCGATCCGTCCATGAACGCGTCGTACCGGTACGGCCGGCGCTGCGTGAAGTACTTCTCGTCGAAGTGCCAGCCGCCGATGCTGACGATGCCGGCCTTGGCCCACTCGTCGAAGACCGTCGCATAGAGGGGCTGACCCCACACGACCATGAACGGCTTCTTCTTGATGACCTCGCGTGCCGCCGCAAGACACTTGTCGTAGTCGGGCGGGGTCGTCGGGCAGTCTCCGCGCACTCGCTCCCACTGGATCTTGCGGCCGTACAGCTCGTAGTGCTTGGCGATGAACGCTTGCGACGCCTTGTCAATTGCCGCGATCTCTTCGTCGGACGCGGCCAACCCCTGCGGCTGCAGGACAGCGTTCACGGCGGCGTTGGGGATGGCCTCGAAGACAATCACCTTGATGCTGTCCTTGGTGACGCCCTGGTAGGTGGCCCCGCCGTTGTCGGCGCCCGCCGGCCACTTGGCCGCGCACGGCGGGTCGTCGTTGTAGCTCTTGAACAGGTTGAACTGCTTGCCGTTCACGCAGTGGCTGGTGTCGCCCTTACCGCCCAGGTACTCCGCGGCGGCTTGCTTCGCAGCCGCGCTGGCGTTGCCGGCGGCCCCGGCTGCCGTCGATGCCCCGCCACTGACCGTCGATCCGGCGGCCCCCGTCGCCGAACCCGCGGGCCCGCTGCCGGTGTCCGTCGCCCCCAGGGCGCCGTTGTACCCCTCTGCCGTCTGGGTCTGATCGCCGGCGAACCCGCCCGACGCCACCTTCTGGCCCGCCCCCGTCGACGGGAAGAGCGCGATGAACAGCGCCTGTACGAGGATGATGGCGAGGAACGGTGCGTAGAGGGCGACCGTCGATTTCCGCACGAGCCCGACTCCCTTTGTGAACAATGTCCACCTTGGGAATTCGTCGGGGTGGGCTGAGCTTCCTGCAATGATCGGTGACGGACGTCACCACAGGCTGCCGCTTCCGCGTGGCGAGGTGCGGCAAGATCCCTGGGTGAGCCGTCCCGAGCGCACCACGATCTACACGGATGGGGCCTGCCAAGGGAACCCGGGCCCCGGGGGCTGGGCTTGGGCCGTGCCCGGGGGGCGGTGGGCGACCGGCGCCGAGGCCAAGAGCACCAACCAGCGCATGGAGATCTCGGCGGCGCTCGAGGCGGTGCGGGCCAACGAAGGCCCTCTCGAGATCGTGAGTGACTCGACGTACGTCGTGAACTGCTTCCGCGACCGATGGTGGGAGGGGTGGATCGCTCGCGGGTGGCTGAACAAGGCCAAGAAGCCGGTGGCCAATCGGGACCTCTGGGAGCCGCTGATCACCGACGTGCAGCGCCGGGGAGACGTCGTCTTCAAGTGGGTCAAGGGCCACAGCGACGACCCCATGAACGACCTCGTCGACCGGCTGGCCGTCGAGGCCGCGGCCACGCAACGAGGGCGTGCGGGCGACCAGCCGCCGGCGCCGGACGAGCTCGGCCCGCCCGACCGACCTGGCGCCCCGCCCGACCCGATGGTCCCTGCCGGCCACAAGCTGGCGATCGTCGGGCACCGGCCGCCCGAGCTGGGCGGCTACGAGGCCAACCCTGTCGCCGATGGCGTGCGGTCGAAGCTGGCGGAGATTGTCGGCGCCAAGCGCGAGGTGCACGACGACCTCATCGTGCTGACCGGGCTCGGCCTCGGTGCCGAGCAGCTGGGTGCGGTGGCTGCCGTCGAAGCCGGCGTGCCGTTCTACGCCGTGCTGCCATATCCCGACCCCGAGTCGGTGTGGCCGGCAGCGGCCCAGGCCTCGTACCGGAAGCTGCTCGACGCGGCCGAGGGTCAGATCTTGTTGCAGGGTCGCAAGCCGACCTCGCGCGTGCAAGCGGGAGGCGCGCTGGCGCGGCGTGACGCGTGGTTGGCCCGCAACGCTGACGAAGCCATCGCGGTGTGGAACGGTGACGACGCCGCGGTCGGCAAGCAGGTGCGCACGCTGCAGGACCAGCTTGGAGAGGAAGACGTGTGGGTCCTGACGCCCGAGCCAGGCTGACGCGATGACGGTCGTCGGGGTCGACACCGGCGGAACGTTCACCGATGTCGTCTATGACGACGGCAACGTCACGAAGGTGTTGTCGGATCGAGACGATCCGGCGCGAGCGATCAGCGCCGGGCTCGGCGATCGCCGGCCCGACCTGTTGTGCCACGGGACGACAGTCGCCACCAACGCTCTGCTCGAGCGGCGGGGGGCGCGCGTGGCCCTCGTCACCAACACGGGCTTCGCCGACATCATCGAGATCGCCCGCCAGGACCGGCCCGCGCTCTACGACCAGTTCGCGGACAGGCCCGAGCCATTGGTGCCGCGCCAGCTCCGGTTGGAGGTCGATGGGCGTCTCGACGCGTCCGGCAGTGAGGTGTCGCCGGTCGGGCGCGCGCCCGAGGTCCCGAGCGGCGTCGAAGCCGTGGCCCTGTGCCTGCTGCATGCGGATCTGAACACAGCCCACGAGGACACGGTCGCGGCCGAGCTGCGCGCTCGTGGCCACGACGTGACGTGTTCGAACGAGGTCTCACCTGAGTTCCGCGAATACGAGCGCACGGTGACGACCGTCGTCAACGCCTACCTCCGACCGGTGTGCCGGCCATACCTGCGTCGCCTGGGTGAAGTTGCCGGCGGTGACGTGTTGGTGATGACGTCAGCGGGCGGGCTCATGCCCGCCGACGAGGCCGCGGAGCTTCCGGTTGCTCTTCTGCTGTCGGGTCCGGCGGGCGGCGTGCAGGCCGCAGCCGCGGCTGCCGTCGCGGCGGGCTTTCCCGACGCCGTGTCATTCGACATGGGCGGCACGAGCACCGACGTCTGTCTCATCCTCGGGGCGACGCCCGAACCCGCGCCCGGTCGCATCGCCGCCGGTTTCCCGATCCGGCTCCCGTCGCTCGACATCCACACCATCGGCGCCGGCGGCGGATCGATCGCCCGCATCGACGCGGGTGGCGCCCTCGCTGTCGGTCCGCGCAGCGCAGGTGCCGATCCCGGGCCCGCCTGTTACGGCCGTGGGGGCACCGAGCCGACGGTGACCGATGCCGACCTCGTCCTCGGCCGCATCCCCGCTGAGGCCACCTTCGGAGACCTGGGCGCGCTCGACCTCGAGGCGGCGCGTGTCGCTCTCGACAAGGCGGGCGTGACGGCAGAGGGCGTGATCGACGTCGTCGACGCCGCGATGGAGCAGGCCGTTCGGCTCGTCACCGTCGAGCGCGGTATCGACCCGAGCGGGCTGGCGTTGGTGGCCTTCGGCGGCGCCGGTCCGCTGCATGCGTGCGCGGTCGCCAATGCGCTTGGCATGGCCGCGGTGATCGTCCCGCCGCGGGCGGGCGTTCTCTCCGCCGTCGGCTTGCTGACGTCACCGCGTCAGCGCGAGCTGGTGCGTTCGTGGCCGATGCCCGACGACCTCACGGACGTCGAGCGCGCCCTCGAGGAACTGGGCGCGCAAGCGCTTGACGCCGTGGGAGGCGCGGGCGCCGAAGTCGAAACGGCAGTCGACTGTCGCTACACCGGTCAGAGCCACGAGCTCACTGTTCCCACCGTCGACGACTTCCCCGAGGAGCATCGCCGCCGAAACGGCTACGCGCGACCGGGCGCGCCGATAGAGGTTGTCGCCTTGCGAGCCCGCGCCCGTCGCCCTGCTCCCTTGTCTTACGACGACCTCGGCGCGGCGGGCGGCCGCGAACCCGCAACCGGTCCGACCGTGCTGGCCGAACCGGACTGCACGGTGTGGGTCCCCGACGGCTGGACAGCGGAAGTGGGAGGAGGTGGTGCGTGGATCCTTCGGCCCTCCAAGTCCTGATCTCGCGGCTCACCGGCATTGCCGAGGAGATGGGTGCGGTTCTGAGACGCGCATCGTTCAGTCCGAACATCAAGGAACGCATGGACGCCTCGGCCGCCCTGTTCACGCCGGCGGGTGAGCTGCTCGTGCAGGCCGAGCACATCCCTGTCCACCTGGGTTCGATGCCGGCGTCGGTGGCAGCCGCCATCGAGGCCTACGGGACCGACCTGGAACCCGGCCAGCAGGTATTGCTCAACGACCCGTTCGCGGGCGGCACTCATCTGAACGACCTCACGCTGATCGCGCCCTGCTTCGTTGACGGCAAGTTGATCGGGTGGGCCGCCAACCGCGCCCATCACGCCGACGTCGGCGGGATGGCGCCGGGCTCGATCCCACCCGATGCCGTCGAAATCCATCAGGAAGGTCTTCGCATCCCGCCCGTGCTGCTCACCGATGAGGTCGGCGAGCTCCTGGCGACCAACAGCCGTACGCCGGAGGAGCGGAGGGGCGATCTCGACGCACAGCGAGGCGCCAACCATGTCGGGGTCGAACGCTTGGCCGAGTTCACTGACGCCCCGCTTCACGAGATCATCGACTACGGCGAGCGCCGTATGCGCGCCGCCCTCGCCGACCTCGACGACGGCTCGTGGACGTTCGAGGACGTGATGGACTCGACGGGCCCTCGACCCCAGCAGCAGCAGCCGGCGCGCATCACTGTTCGGCTGACGATCGACGGTGATGCCGCCACCTTCGACTTCACCGGCACCGACGAGCAGCGCCCTGGCAACGTCAATGCCGTCGAAGCGGTGACGGTTTCGGCCGTCGCCTTCGCCATCCGCGCTGCGACCGACCCCACGATCCCCGCCAACGGCGGTGCTCTTCGCCCCGTACACGTGATCGCTCCCGCAGGAACAGTCGTCGCCGCCCGTCCGCCGGTCGCAGTCGGCGCCGGCAATGTGGAAGTGAGCCAGCGCGTGGCCGACGTGTGCCTCGGTGCGCTCGCTCGCGCCCGTCCCGGCCACGTGGGCGCCGCCAACCAGGGGACGATGAACAACGTCCTCATCGGCGGCCGCGGCTGGGTGTACTACGAGACGCTCGCCGGTGGGCAGGGGGGCCGCCCGGGCAAGGCGGGGATGAGCGGCGTTCACACCGGGATGACCAACACCAAGAACACCCCCATCGAGGCCCTCGAGCGGGCCTTTCCTATGCGTGTGCTGCGCTACCGCCTTCGAACGGGGAGCGGCGGCGATGGCCAGTACGCAGGCGGCGAGGGCATCGAACGTGATGTCGAGCTGGTTGAGGACGCCACCGTCTCGCTCGTCACCGAGCGCCGGACCTCACACCCATGGGGCCTTGACAACGGCGGACCTGGGGCGACGGGCGAGAACTGGCTCGTCCCGGGCGGCGACGAGTCCAGGGCGGAGCGTTTGGCCGACAAATGCACGGTCGAACTGGCCGCCGGCGACGTCCTGCGCATGTTCACTCCAGGGGGCGGCGGGTACGGGGGGTAGGGGAGCAGGAGCGATGAGAGAGCAGGAGAAGTGACGCCTGACATAGAATTGAGGGATTGAGCTAAATCCTCAATTCCTTTAGGATCCCACTATGAGCCAGCCCAGCGTCCCCCAGCGCACGGTTCCCACCCGCCGCATTTCCTTCGAGGAGTCCCTCAAGACCCTCGAGAAGCACTACGCGGCGGACGGTGACCTCATCCAGAGCCACATTGCGGCCGGCCTGTCCGCCGTCTTCCCTGACGGCGAGGACTTCTTCGTCCGGTCGGTGCGCCACTACCGCGACCAGATCACCGATCCCGAGCTCAAGCGCCAGGTGGCCGGCTTCATCGGTCAGGAGGCCATGCACGGTCGTCAGCATCGGCTGTTCAACGATCGCCTCGACGAGCTCGGCTACCCGGTGAAGCGCATCGAACGGTTCACCAAGTGGGGCCTGGAGCTGCGCACGCGGGTCGCCCCGCCGGCCGCCAACCTGGCCGCAACCGCAGCCCTCGAGCACTTCACCGCCACCCTCGCCGAGCTCGTGCTCTCCAGCCAGGAGACGCGTGACATGTTCGGCAACGACGAGGTCCGCAATCTCTTCCTCTGGCACGCCCTCGAAGAGTCCGAGCACAAGGCTGTGGCCTTCGACGTCTACCGCGCCGTGGGCGGCAGCGAGCGCCTCCGCATCTGGACCATGAAGTTCCTGCGCTTCGGCTTCATCCTCGGGATGACGATCCAGGTGATCCTCTCGATGCTCACCGACCGCAAGACGTACAACCCGCGCACCGTCCGACGCAGCTGGAAGAAGCTGCGGCGCTCGCCGATCATGGACCGTGCGCTCTGGGACCAGCTCAAGGACTACGAGCGTCGGGACTTCCATCCCGACGACCGCGACACCAAGGGCCTCGTGGAGCAGTGGCAGAAGGAACTGTTCGGCGAGCAGGGCACGCTGAACGACAAGCTCGTGACGACGGCGGCGTGAGCACAGTGGAGCATCTCGACGTCGTCATCGTCGGCGCCGGCCTTTCCGGCATCGGCGCCGGGCACTACATCCAGACCGACTGCCCGTGGGCGAGCTACGCCATCTTCGAGGCGAGGGACGCCATCGGCGGCACGTGGGACTTGTTCCGCTACCCGGGTGTGCGCTCCGACTCGGACATGTTCACGCTCGGCTACTCCTTCCGGCCGTGGAGCCGGCCCGAGGCGATCGCCGAGGGCGACACGATCCTCGACTACATCAAGGAGACGGCCGCCGTCGAGGGGATCGACAAGCACATCCGGTTCAACCACCGGATCGTTGCTGCGAACTGGTCGACCGACGACGCCGTCTGGCACGTCACCGCCGAGCGCGCCGACACCGGCGAGCGCATCGAGCTCACCGCCGGCTTCGTGTTCTCGTGCAGCGGCTACTACCGCTACGACCACGGCTACACGCCCGACTTCGAGGGCTTGGACCGCTTCGCAGGCACGATCATCCATCCGCAGAAGTGGCCCGAAGACCTCGACTACGCGGGCAAGCGCGTCGTCGTCATCGGCAGCGGCGCGACGGCGGTCACGCTCGTTCCCGCAATGGCCCAAAAGGCCGGGCACGTCACGATGCTGCAGCGCTCGCCGACGTACATCGCGTCCCTCCCGGGCAAGGACCCGATCGCCAATGCACTCCGCAAGGTGCTGCCTGAACGCTTTTCGGGTCCGGTCGTCCGCTGGTTCAAGGCGCTGACGACCCAGGGCTTCTACCGAGTGAGCAAGAAGCGCCCGAAGCTGGTGAAGAAGATCCTGCGCAAGGGTCTCGAGCGCCAGTTGCCCAAGGGCTACGACATCGACAAGCACTTCACCCCGAGCTACGACCCCTGGGATCAGCGCTTCTGTGCCGTCCCCGATGGCGACCTGTTCAGGGCCATCCGCGAGGGTGGCGTCGACGTGGTCACCGATCACATCGACCGGTTCACCGAGAAGGGGATCCTGCTCCAGTCCGGTGCCGAGCTCGACGCCGACATCATCATCACGGCCACCGGCCTCGAACTTCTCTTCCTCGGCGGGATTCAGATCTCGGTCGACGGTGAGGCCGTCGACGTCGCCAACAAGCTCGCCTACAAGGGCATGATGCTGGAGGACGTGCCGAACGCGGCGATGGCGGTCGGCTACACGAACGCTTCGTGGACGCTGAAGTGCGATCTCACGTGCCAGTACGTCGTGCGCCTGCTGAACAGAATGCGCGAAACGGGACTGCGCCAGTGCACGCCGGTCAACAGCGATACGTCGGTCGAGCACCAGCCGCTGCTGGGCCTCAACTCGGGCTACATCCTGCGCTCGCAGCACAAGTTCCCGAAGCAGGGTTCGAAGTTTCCCTGGCAGGTGCATCAGAGCTACCTCCAGGACTACCGGGCGTTGAAGCGCAGCGGCCTCGACGACGAGGCCATGGTGTTCTCCAACCCGGCGCCGGCCGACTACAAGACCCGCGACCTCGTCGCGTCCTGATCGGCTGTCCGGCGGCGCGCGCGGCCGTCGACAACCGTCGTCGTCGCGCCCAGGCCGAGGAGAACGACGACGGCGAGCCACATGCGGACGTCTCCCCACGGCCGTGTGCTCGTGACTCGATCGATGGCGACGGCTTGCGATGGCGGGTCGCCCGAGTGGATGGGCGCGGGCTCGGAGGCTTTGGTCCGGACGCTTGGCTCTGGGGCGTCGACGGGTGGTGGCGCAGGCGCGGCCGTCGGCGGAGGTGTCGTCGAGGCCGGCTGTGACACGGGAGCGGCCGCGCGGAGGGCCGGGACAGACCAGAAGGCGAACGAGGGTGGCGTCAGCGGGCTGACGGCCGCCGCAGCGTCGAGGCGCCCGCGGCACCCACCGCCGCATGCGATTGGTGTGGCTGTGCTCAAAATGCGTCGGACGACCTCGTCCCGCGTGAAGCCCTCGTTGAGGAGGAGGGCGGCGACTCCGCTCACGTGGGCCGCCGCCATCGACGCGCCGCTTCTCCACGCGTAGGTCGACGTCGCCGGCGGATTCGACCTGACCCAGAACGACGACACGATGTCCCGATGGTCGTTCGTCCCCGAACCGCCGGGCGCCACCAGCCCCCAGGCGGCGGTCCACAACGGGTTGGAGTAGCCGGCAACGCGGCCGTTGGCACTTGTCGCACCGACGACGAGGGCGTGCACGCTGTTGAAGTTTTCGCGAGCGGGACCGAGCGCGTTGGGATTGCCGGCCGCGACGACCGGAATAGCTCCGGCGTTCCACGCCTCGTCGACCGCCTTCTGGAACGAGAGCGCAGCCGATGTCTTGGGCGCGTTCGGATTGTCGCCGACGCTCAGGTTCACCACCTGCGCGCCGTGGCGGACGACCCAGCGGATGCCGGCCTCAACGTCGACGATGGTGCCGCCCTCGTTGTTGTTCAGGACCTTGGCGACGACGAGCAAGGCGTCGGGTGCCACCCCGACCATGCCCCGTCCGTTGCGCGCCGCGGCCGCGATGCCGGCGACGTGGGTGCCGTGCCCGTTGTCGTCCTCACCGATCCCTGAGCATGCGTTCGGGTTGCCGTTGGCACCGACGCAGTTGGCCGATGCCACCACCTTCCCCACCAGGTCCTCGTGGTGGGTCTGCACGCCGGTGTCGACGATGCCGATGCGCACGCCCGCACCTGTCGAGTGCTCCCAGGCCTGAGGGGCGCGGATTTGCTCCAGGTTCCACTGTTCCGGCAACAGCGGATCGGCCACGTTTCGCACTAAGGCGCTCGCGGCGGGCGGCGACGCGCCGACGACGACGAGTACCAGAGCGACGACTGCAAACGCACCGCGACGCCAGCGGCGTACAGCCGAACGGCCGACCCCATTCCCCAAGACACTTCCCCCCGGCGGGGGACCTTAGGCTCCGAGAGCGTGACCGTCGAGGCAGTTGTGTTCGATTGGGGTGGGACGCTCTCGCAGTTCGTCCAGGCCGAGCTTGTCGACGCGTGGCGCTTGGTCGCTCGTCACCTGGCGCCCGAGCGCGAGGACGAGCTCACCGAGATCCTCGTCGCCGTCGAGGAGGAGTTCTGGGCGACGACCGCGACCCATCAGCGCAGCGGCACGTTGACGCAGCTCCTCGCCGCTGCGAGCGAACGCATCGGACTCGACGCGGCCGAGGCGCTGCTCGAGGAGGCAGCCATGCACCACCTCGACGCGTGGACGCCGCACATCACCCATGACAAGGACGCCCCCGATGTGCTGCGCGCCTTGCGGGAGCGCGGCATGCGCATCGCCCTGCTGTCGAACACGCACTGGCCGCGGCCGTTCCACGAGCACTTCCTCGAGCGCGACGGCTTGGCGGAGCTAATTGATGCCCGCCTCTACACGAGCGAGATGTCGTTTCAGAAGCCGCACCCCTCCGCGTTCCAATCGGCACTCGATGCCGTCGGCGTGGAGGACGCCGGGCGCTCCGTCTTCGTCGGCGACCGGCTCTTTGACGACATCTCCGGAGCAAAAGCGGTGGGGATGCGCGCCGTGCTGCGCCACAACGGCTTGGTGCCCGACTACGACGTCAGGCCCGACGCCGAGATCACCGGGCTGCCCCAGCTCGTCGACGTAATCAACTCGTGGATATGAGCTTGATCGTGCCGCGCATGCCGAAGGTCCAGTGCCCGGGAAGGTGGCAGCCGTACAGGAGCGATTGGGGCGCTGACTGGGTCGGCACGGTGTAGGTGGTCGTGCGCGTCGCGCCCCCGGGGAGCGACACCGCACCGGGGCCCTCGTGCAGCTTGTCGGTGCCGACCTCGTGGGTGTGCTGCACGGCCTCGTCACCGACGATGAGCTCGTGCTCGATCGGGTCGGAGTTGCGGACGACGAAGCGCACGGTGGCGCCGGTACGAAGGCGCAGGTGGTCAGGAGAGAACTTCGAGTGATGGATCGTCACGTGCACGGTCTCGACGGCATCGGCCTGTGCGTTACCACCGCAGCCTGCGAGCAAGCTGAGGGCAACGGTGGCGAGGGCGGCGGTCGCAGCGACGCTTCTGGTCACACCCGTGCTCCGACCCACGCCTTACGGGCGAGGAGACCGCCGCCGGCAAGACCGACGACGGCGGCCAGAGCGGCGAGTGCGATGGCCCGGGTGGTGTCGTCCGACGGATGCGGCACTGCAAAGGGCGTGAGCCCGGCGGCGACCGGCGACGGATGGCCCGTGCCATGAGCGTCGACGGCGAGGTCATAGGTGAGCAGTCCGGCCGGCGCGAACAGCTTCAGATACGTCAGCCACATCGACTGCGGCACCCAGTCCATGCCCTTGTCCGATCGCAGGTCGTCGAGAAGCTGCTCGGACGCAGGCTCGTTTCGTTGCTTGTCGACACCGACGCGCCCCGTCGGCAGAAGCGCCGGCTCGTCGTCGGTGAGCAGATAGACATCGGCCTGGACGGGTTCGGTCGCCTTCTTGCCAAGGGCGAGGATGCGCAGCGGCACCCACGGGTCAGGCGTCGGGATCGTGACGTGGATGGGCGTTCCCTGGCCGAGGTCGATGCCTTGGCGCCGTGCGGCGTCGGCGTCGAAACGGGCCGCAAGGAAGATCGGGCTCCGGCTGGCGTAGAAGTCGAGCATCTCGGGAGCGTCGGGTGGCAGTTGAAAGCCGTTCTCGGCGGCCCACTTACCGACGTCGGCGCCGCCGCCCTTGAGCACGGTGACGTCGAGCGCGTCGATGCGGGTCTCGAGCAGCACCTGCGCCTTGCTGTCCGCTGCGGCGGCGAAAGCGAGGCCCGCAGACTCCCTGAGCGCCGGGGCCGTCTCCCTCACCAAGCGCTGCAGCGTCCAGTCGCCGCCGCGCTCGACATTGGAGGGCACGCCCGGCAGCGGCACGAGAGACCCGAAGGCACCACCCGCGCCGTTGAAGGTGAACGACGTGACGTAGTGCTCGACGCCGCCGTGATAGGCGGCGAGTGTCGTCGTCCGGCCCAGGTTGACGGTGCCGTTGGGCCCGATGAGTCCTCCGCACGCCCACGCGGGCGCAGCCACCGCTACGGCGAGAACGGGAGCAGCAACGAGAACGAGTAGTCGACGCATGGGCACCTCCTGGTGCAGCACCGCATGAGTTGCAGTCATCCCGTTGGACGATCGGTGACCTGGGATCGGTTCCCGGCTCCTCGTTAGATTCCCGAGAATGCAGATTCAGGGAGCAGGAGCTGTCGTTACCGGCGGCGCATCAGGATTGGGCGAGGCCACGGCGCGCCGGCTTGTCGCGAACGGAGCGATCGTGACTGTGGTCGACCGGGACGGTGCTCGCGCCGAAGCGTTGGCAAAGGAGCTGGGCGGCGACGTGCAGTCGGCCGTCGCCGACGTTACCGACGCCGATCAGGTCGAAGCGGCAGTGGCGCAGGCCGCGTCACGTGCTCCGCTGCGGATCGTCGTCAACTGTGCAGGCCTCGGATGGGCGGGCCGCGTGATCAACCGCGACAACTCGCCTCACGACCTCGGCGCGTTCCAGTTCGTCATCAACGTCAACTTGATCGGGACATTCAACGGGATGCGGTTCGGCGCGGCCGCGATCGCCAAGAACGATCCCGTCGATGAGGACGGCGAGCGTGGGGTGATCGTCAACACGGCGTCGGTCGCCGCCTTCGACGGTCAGATCGGCCAGATCGCCTACTCGGCGTCGAAGGGTGGGATCGTCGGCATGACGCTTCCCGCGGCGCGTGACCTGGCGCCGGTCGGCATTCGCGTCAACACGATCGCGCCGGGCACCATGGACACGCCGCTGCTCGGCCAGCTCCCCGAGGAAGGTCGCAAGGTGCTGGCCGCCAACATTCCGTTCCCCAAGCGCCTGGGCCGCCCCGACGACTTCGCGGGGCTCGTTCAGCACATGGTCGAGAACGACTACCTCAACGGCGAGGTCGTGCGCCTCGACGGCGCCATCCGGATGCCGCCTAAGTAATTGAAGTAGTACCGCTCAGCGGCCGACGGCCCGCTCCAGCTGCTTCTTGTTCATCTTCGAGCGGCCCTCGATGCCCTTGCGCTTGGCCTCTTCGTAGAGCTGGTCGCGCGTGCGACCACCGGGGCCCGTGTGCGAGCGCAGGCCGCCGCGCCGGCTCGACGAGATGTCGTTCGTCGAGGTACGGCTGCGCTGCTTTGCTTCGCCCGTGCGAGCGCGCTCCTTGTTGACGGTGCGGGCGGCGATCTCTTCAGCGACGTCCTCGCTGCGCCCCTGCTCCTTCAGGCCTTCCTTGATGTGCTTGTACTGCCGTTCGCGCTTCTTGCTCCACGCTTGCTGCGGCATTGGTGTCCTCCTCTCACTTCTAGAAGAACACCTACCCCGCAATAGCATCCGTCAATGCGCTACGTAGACGTCGGTGGAGCCAGGATGTCGGCCATCGGGCTGGGCTGCTGGCAGTTCGGTTCGATGGAGTGGGGGTACGGCAAGGAGTACCTCGAGAAGGAAGCCGTCGAGATCGTCCACCGGGCGCTCGACCTCGGCATCGATCTGATCGACACCGCCGAGATCTACGGCTTCGGCAAATCCGAGCGCGCCGTCGGTCGCGCCCTCGAAGGCCGGCGCGACGAGGCGTTCATCGCCACCAAGGTCTTCCCGGTGCTTCCGATCCCCCCGATCGTCGAGCAGCGCGGGCGCGGCAGCGCGCGGCGTCTCGAGACCGACCGCATCGACCTGTACCAGATCCACCAGCCCAATCCGCTGGTCCCGATCGGCATGCAGATGCAGGGAATGCGCAAGCTTCAGGACGCAGGCCTCGTGAAGCACGTGGGCGTCAGCAACTTCTCGCTGGGCAAGTGGAAGGCGGCGGAGAAGGCTCATGGCTCGCCGGTCATCAGCAACCAGGTGCAGTACAGCCTGGCGTGCCGCGGGCCGGACCACTCGGGCCTCACCGCTCACGCCGCCCAGAACGACCGGCTGATCATCGCCTACAGCCCGCTGGCGCAGGGCTTCCTTTCCGCCAAGTACGACGCCACCAACGCTCCTGGCGGCGTGCGCGCCGCCAACTCGCTGTTCCTGCCTGAGAACCTCGAGCGCGGCCACGAGCTCATCACCGCGTTGCGCGAGGTGGCAAAGGCGCACGACGCCACACCCGCGCAGATCGCGCTGGCCTGGGTCATCAAGCGCAAGAACGTGGTCGCCATCCCCGGCGCGAGCAGCGTCGCTCAGCTGGAAAAGAACGCGGCGGCTGCCGACATCGATCTCACCGAGGATGAAGACGCCCGTCTGACGACTGCGTCCGACAACTTCCGCCCCATCCAGGGTGCGGCGGCGCTGCCCAAGATCATCCGCAAGCGCCTGCCCTTCTAGGACGCGCCTGGGCTACCAGGTGTCGATGTTGGGGCGCTTCTTGCCGGCGCGCGGGGCCGGTGGGGGAGCGGCGTCGAGCGCGGCGGTGATCAGGCGGCGAGAGTCAGCGGGGTCGATGACATCGTCGATCTCGAAGTAGGTCGCGGTGTTGAGCGCCTTCCCGTACTCGTACATGCGGGCGACCATCTCCTCGAACACCTTCTCGCGCTCGTCGTCGTCCTCGATCGCCTCGAGCTCGCGGCGGTAGCCGAGCTTCACCGCGCCTTCGAGGCCCATGCCGCCGAACTCGCCGGTCGGCCATGCGACCGTGAAGATCGGCGCCTTGAAGCTGCCGCCGGCCATCGCCTGGGCGCCGAGGCCGTAGCCCTTGCGCAGGATGATCGTGAAGAACGGCACGGTGAGTCCGGCGCCCGTGACGAACATGCGGCTGACGTGGCGCACGAGCGCTGTCTTCTCGACCTCGGGCCCGACCATGATCCCGGGCGTGTCGCAGAGGAACAGGATCGGCAGGTCGTAGGCGTCGCACAGCTGCATGAAGCGGGCTGCTTTGTCGGCGCCGTCGGCGTCGATGGCGCCACCGAGGTGTGACGGGTTGTTGGCGATGAGCCCGAGTGGCCGTCCTTCGACGCGCACCAGGGCGGTGATCATCCCGACACCGAAATCCTTCCGCAGCTCGAGAACGGAATCGGTGTCGGCCATGGTGTGGATGACGCCGCGGATGTCGTAAGCGCGCAGGCGGTTCTCGGGGATCGTGGCCCGCAGCTCGCTCTGGTCGGCGCATTCGAACTCCGAGCGCGGACCTTGGAAGTACGACAGATACTGCCTGGCCACAGCGACGGCTTCGGCCTCGTCTTCGACGGCGATGTCGACCACGCCGTTCGGCATCTGCACCGACATCGGGCCCACCTCGTCGGGTTCGTAGACGCCGAGCCCGCCGCCCTCGATCATCGCCGGGCCGCCCATGCCGATGTTGGAGTTGGCGGTGGCGATGACGACGTCGCAACAGCCGAGGATGGCGGCGTTGCCGGCGAAGCAGTAGCCGGAGTTGATGCCGACCAGGGGCACGAGCCCGCTGAGGCCACCGAACAAGGCGAACGCCATGCAGTCGAGCCCCGAGACGCCCATGCCGTCGGTATCGCCGGGACGGCCGCCGCCGCCCTCGGTGAAGAAGACGACCGGAAGCCGAAGCTGTTCGGCCAGTTCGAACAGCCGGTCTTTCTTGCGATGGTTCTGCAGGCCCTGGGTGCCGGCCAGCACCGTGTAGTCGTAGGACATGACGATCGTGCGGTGACCGTCGACGGTGCCGATGCCGGCGACGAGCCCGTCAGCCGGCGTCCGCTCGATGAGCTCCTCGACGGCCCGCCGCCGCCGCTGGGCGGCGATCACCAGCGAGCCGTACTCGACGAAGCTCCCGGCGTCGAGCAGGTCGTCGACGTTCTCCCTCGCCGTGCGCTGCCCCGTCTTGCGCCGCCGAGCGACAGCGTCGGGCCGCCGCTCGTCCGTCGTCATCGCCTGTCGCTCGACGACCTCGGCCAAATCGGCCCGCTCCCCCTGCGTTCCGGCGCTGGATAACGCCTCCACAGGGCGCTGTCCACCGCCAGAACGGGGATCGAGGCGGATCAGAACGTCGCCCGGGTTCACCGTCTGGCCGGGACTGACGTCGACGGCGGTGACGGCGCCTCCGATCTCGGCCGCGATGACGTGCTCCATCTTCATGGATTCGATCACGACGAGCTCCTGGCCCGGGCTGGTGACGTCGCCTGCTTTCACGGCGACCGAGACGATCGTCCCCTGCATCGGCGCTGTCACGGCATCCGTGGCCATCGGTGAGCGAGGATAGGTGCATGCAATGGAGCGGAGCAGTGGCAGTGGTGACCGGCGCGTCGCGCGGCATCGGACGCGAGGTGACACTGATGGCGGCGGCCAAGGGCGCCAAGTTGGGCCTGATCGCCCGCAGCCGCCCTGACTTGGAGAAGGTCCTCGCCGAGATTGGCGGCAGGGGCGCAGTGGCCACGGCCGACGTGGCCGACCGGGCCGAGACGGAGCGCGCCATCGGTGAGATCGTCAGTGCGCTCGGGCCCGTCGACATCCTCGTCAACAACGCCGGCATCGGACAGTGGGGCCGCGTCGTCGACACGCCCGCCGAGGAGTACGAGCGCACGATCAAGGTGAACTACTTGAGCTGCGTGTACGCGACGAAGGCGGTGTTGCCGTCGATGATCGAGCGCAAGCGCGGCCACATCGTGAACCTGGCGTCGATCGCCGGCCGCATCGGACCTCCGCTCGAGTCCGCCTACGCCGGCAGCAAGTTCGCCATGGTCGGCTTCACCGAGTCCCTCGCCTTCGAGGTGGGGCCGCAAGGCATCGGCGTATCCATGGTGAACCCCGGTCCGGTGAAGACGGAGTTCTTCGACACTCGCGGCCACGCCTACGAGGGCAGCTATCCACGACCCGTTACCGCTCAGCGGGTGGCCAGTTCGGTGATCGAGGTCGTCGAGAGCAACGGACTCGAGCGCATCATCCCGCGCGCCCTTCGGCCCGCAGTCGTCGTGCGCCACATGCTGCCGCCGCTGTACCGGCGGGGCACGGCGCGCGTGCTCGCGAGCCAGCTCGAGGACAAGCAGTAGCTCGACAGCAACAGTGGATACCGCGGCTGCATTCGGCATCGCCGCCGGCATCGCGCTCGGCGGCTGGCTCCTCGTCCTCGCCGTGCTCGCCATCGCCACGCGCGCTCGCGACCCCGATGCCTCGCCGCCGACGATGGAGCTCGGGGGCGACGAGTCACCAGCGGTCGTCAACCTCATCACCAACGGCTGGGCGGTGGGGCAGGAAGCGGTGCCGGCGACGCTCATCGATCTGGCAGCTCGGAAGGTGGTGACGTTCGAGCGCGTCGGCCCTGAGCGCTTCGTGGTTCAACTCCGTGATCGCCGCCTCCCGGACATGACGCCCTACGAGCGGCAGGTCTACGACCACGTGCGCGGCCTGCAGCAGGGCGGCGCCGTGCCGTGCGAGGCGCTGACGACGGGTCCGCAGGACGAATCGGCCCGCTGGTGGAAGGACTTTCGCAAATCGGTGTCCGAGGACGCGCGCGCCCGCGGGCTCAGTCGCAACCGCTGGGCCCGCTGGCACTTCGTGGTGCTGACGGTTTTGGCAACAGTCCCTGCCACGCTGGCGGCAGCGGCGTTCGTCGCGCTACCGAGCAGCAGTAGCAGCTCGTCGAAGGACGACAATCCCATCGCCGCGTTCATTGGCCTCGCGGTGATCCTCACCGTCGCGCTGATGCTGATCCCGCGGTCGATGCGCGCCGAGCGCGACACGCCCGAGGGCCTTCGCGTTGCCTCGCGTTGGCTGGGCCTGCGCGCCCAACTCGCCGGCAACGAGAGCTTCGGGGAGCAGCCGCCGGCGGCCGTCGCCATCTGGGACCGGCTGCTGTCCTACGGCGCGGCGATGGGCGTCGCGGCCGGCGCCGTGCGCGGTCTCCCAATGGGAGCCGAGTCCGAGCGGCATGCGTGGACCGCCTATGGCGGGTACTGGCACGTCGTGCGCGTTCGCTACCCGAACAAATTCCCGCCGGGTTGGGGGAGGAGCCCCGGCGCGGCGATCGGCGTCGGGCTCCTGCTCGTCGTCCCCGCCGCGCTCTTCGCGTATGGCCTGGGCAACGTGCTGAGTCAGATCGGCCGCGAGCTTCGCAACGCGACGACCGGCGGCTGGGAGACGGTCGGTGCCGCGCTCGGGATCGCGTTTCTGTGCGCGCCGCTCGCCGTCATCGCGTACGGCGCCACCATGCTGTGGCGCGGTGCCGTCGACGCCGGCAAGAAGGTTAAGTACGAAGGCGTCATCCTTCGCCGCAAGGAAGTCGTCTCACGTAACGACTCCGGCTCCCACACCACCGCTGTGTATCTCGCCGTCTACGACGGTCAGGGCACCGAGCTGCGCGCCTTCAAATGCACACCCCAGATCGCGTCAGGGTGGAGAGCGGGCGCCATGGTGCGGGCCACGATCAGCCCGCACCTGGCACACGTCTATGCAATCGACCGCCTGCCTACGCCGGCGGGGAGTACACCCCCAGCCCGTCAGGGAACATGATGTTGTCCTTGACGGTCTCGCCCAACGGGGTCGGGATGCCGAGGGCGTTGAACCGCACGCGGATCACCGAGCCTGTGTCCGGGCCGGGCGTGGCGAGCACAATGCCGAGGTCGGCGATCCAGAGGCTGCCGTCGTTGGTGAAGGCCAGCCCGTAGGGCGTCTGGCCGGTCGGGCCGGTGAAGGGGGCGACCGGCGACACCGGGTAGATGTCGCGAATCCAGTGTCCGTCCTTGCCGAACTCGGAGACGGTGCCGGTGAAGACGCTCGACACGTACAGCGTGTTCTGCGGGCTGACGACCACTGCGCTCGGTGTGACGACCCGGGGGTCGGGCACAGGGGCCCCCGTCGCCTGGACCGCAGGGATCACCAGCGTCTTGGTGATGCCCGTGACCTTGCCGTCGACGCACTGGTCGGCAGAGGTCGGCCACGCGCCCGAGTACTTCCAGATGCCGCCCGGGTTGTTCTGGTCATCGGGTCGGTTGGCGGCGACGTAGACATCGTTGCCGTCGACGGCGATGCCGCCGGCCGTGGCGAGCGTGTGGTCGACCTCGCAGTGGGCGACCGAACCGCTGAAGAAGCTGGGCCCGTTGGTCGGCGTGATCTGCTCGTAGCCGTCGGTGAAGGGGCCGAACCACAAGAAGAGCTGACCGTTGGCCGCTTCGCCGGGCAACGTGTTGCCGATGGCGGTCGTCACCAGCCGGTTGGCGCCAAGGAAGCCGCAGCCGTAGTTGTCGGGGTCACCGGTGTAGCCGGGACCGCGACCGCCTTCGGGGGCCAGCTTGCCTTCCTGGTTGACGACGATCGAACCGAGCGTGTTCCCGGAGATCCGGTGGTAACCCCAGCCCGCGATCCGGTCGTCGTGGCTGCTTCCTTCGCCGAGCACGGTGTCTTCGCCGGTGATGATGTGGCTGCCGTCGGGTGCGACGCACACCTGGCCGTTGATGTCGCGGCGGTCGGAGGCCGGCGGTGCCTCGGCGCCGGGGTCGTCGGCGTCGACGCCGTGTACGACGAGTTGGGCCTGGTTGGTCTTCGAGTCGTAGGCCCAGAGATGGTTGTTCTCGGGGCTGAGGACGAATTGGGTCGGGAGATCCGTCGCTGGCGTCCCCGTGGGCAGGGATGGCAGGGCCGATACCGCCGCCGGAGCTCCCCCCAGGAGCGCAAGCGCGGCGAAGCCTGTGAAAATCGCACGTACTCGCATCCCGTCCAATTCGTGGCAAATGTCCGGGTTCCCTGCCTGACGGTCGGGATTTCTGACGCTGGCGTCAGGGTCCGGGAAAGCCTCAGGCGGGGCGGCGGGGCCCGATGGTGTCGATCCATACCGGGTCGTACCCGGCCCCCCGGATGTGGGCCGCCACTTCGGCGGCGGACCGGGTGTCGCTGACCTGGAACTGGGGCTCAGCGTCGCTCGACGAGGCATAGCCGCCGGGCTCGGTGTGCGATCCGGCGGACATCTGGGTGATGCCCAGTTGCAGCAAGGCGTCCCGCAGCGAAGGCGCTTCCCGAGTCGACAGGGAGAGGCCGAGGTCTGGGAGGAACAGTCGCAGGGCGCACAGCAGCTGCACGAGCTCGCGGTCGCTCACGGGCACGGCCGGCTCGAAGCCCCCCGCGGCGGGGCGCAGGCGCGGCACCGACGCCGACACCTCGCAGCGCCACCACCGGCGCATGAGCGCGTGGGCGTGGGTGGGAAAG